>ERZ891134.116-NODE-116-length-67928-cov-14.581513_pt1 | contig 67928 bp, 65 predicted proteins | sample MGYA00520888_ERZ891134 | MGnify/ENA primary metagenome ERZ891134 (study PRJEB32303, sample SAMEA104408692) | aquatic metagenome | biome: Brackish water; feature: Coastal; material: water | place: Baltic Sea | collected 2014-10-23 | depth 10 m ... | reverse complement strand
TACGCAAGCGAGGCTTCTTTATGTTACACGAAATAGGATTAGCTGCGCTGATCCTCAAAAGCTCCGCTTTGAAAATAGTGCAAATAAAAAAAAACACGCAAGCGAGGCTTGGTGTTTTTTTTTATTTGCACTATTTATTCGTGACCCAGAGAGGATTCGAACCTCCAACCGTCAGAGCCGAAATCTGATATTCTATCCAGTTGAACTACTAGGCCAAAAACACCTATACTATAGGTGTTGTATTGTTATATTTTTTAATTTGATAGGCGCGTCTTTACAAGTGTGCTTATGGTTTTCCCGTCTGCTCTTCCTGATACTTCTTTAGTAACCATACCCATTACCTTACCCATATCTGCCATAGCGCTTGCGCCTGTGGCCTCAATAGCCTTATCTACCATTGCAGCCACCTCAGCCTCACTTAGTTGTTGGGGTAAAAACTGCTCAATTACTGCAGCTTCTGCTATTTCTGGATCTGCCAAATCTGAGCGTCCTTGAGTAGCGAAAATAGCAGCACTATCTTTGCGCTGTTTTACCAGTTTTTGAAGTAGTTTTATTTCATCCTCAGGGCTAATATCTTGCTTTGCTCCACCTTGGGTTTGAGCCAGTAAAATAGCACTCTTCACAGAACGTAGTGCCTGCAGGGAAAGGGTGTCTTTACTTTTCATAGCCATTTTCATGGCATCCATAATTTTTGCTGATAAACTCATAGGTATGGGTATAAAAATTAGACCACGAAGATAGGAAATTAACTACAATTGTCATGGCTATAAAAAACCCATTAATAGCTATTAATGGGTTTTTGAAAATTAAGTACACAAATATATCTCGGGGGAGATACCTTTGTAATTAATCTACATTATCGTGTAAAAAACTATTGTTGCTTCTTAACTCTATCTCGTCATCATCATCACTCACTGAGGTTCTTGAAAGATGTACCTCACTAGAAACATCATCTAGTTCAATCCCTGCTCTTTTATAAGCAGGCTGCTTCTCAATATCATCAATCTTTGAGGCGCTGTTTCTGAATTTATAGTTGAAATCTTTCATCTTACGCTTACGCTCCTCTGTGCGGTCTCGCAGTAATTTAGAGATAGGAGTATTCATTGGGTCTTGTGGCGCGTTTTCAAGCTCCTTCTCTTGCGGGGCTGGCTCCACAATCTTAGTTTCAAAAACAAGCTCCTCTTCCACTAAAACTTCTGTTACCTGAGGCGCCTGGGCTGCAGTAGCACTTGTAAGTTCTTCTTCTTTGGCTGTATAATCGTCAAGACTATAACGCGTTACCACTCCGTCTTTAGAAACCTCACTAACAGGAACCACCTCTAGGTGATCTGTTACCTCAATATCTTCAACATCAGCGGCCACAACTTCAGGCTGCAGTTCTATTTCTATGGCTGTCTCTTCTTGCTCTTGTAGTATAACCGGCTCTTCTAATGAGTGCACCACTGTATCCTGGTCATGGGGGCTATCATGCAAAGGCATATCAAACATTAGCATAGGCTCTTGAGCAGTTTCCTTTTCAGGGATAACATCCTCTTCTATATCATTGATTTCAAACTCGGCAACTGCTGCTTGCTCAACAGGGGTAACTTCAGTAGGCTGGGTATCTTCAACAGCCTTAGGAGAAACAATCTCTGGCTGTATTACCTCAAAATTGTTTACGCTAATTTCACTGATAACCAACTGCTCAAACTCTGCAAGAAAATGTATGTCAACCAGATTAGACTCTACATCTATATTCTTGATAAGATCTGTAGTTGCTATATATCCCTCAAATGGAACTTCCTGGGTTTGTGGTAAACTTTCTTGAACTGCTTCAGGCTCCTGGGGATCTTCTTCAAAAAGTGTGTGCACTATAATGGGCTCCTGTGAAACCTCACTAGTGGTAACATCTCTTTTAGTTTGCGGTGGCAGCACTACTTGTGTTGCCGTTACATTAGGAGTTAGGTCTAGTTGCGCCTTAGCCTCATCGCCAAGGGTATGAATAATTTTTTTAGTCTCGGTATTGGTGATTTCATTTTGCTGCTCTGCATCAAATCCTGTCGCAATAACGGTAATAGAAACAGATCCATCTAGTGTTTCATCATCGCCAACACCCATAATAATATTGGCTCCATGACCAGCCTCTGCCTGTATATGATCACTTATTTCTCCAATTTCATCTATGGTAATTTCCTCGGTACCAGAAACAATAAGTAACAATACATTTTTAGCTCCCGCTATCTTGTTATCATTTAAAAGAGGAGAGTCTAACGCTTTGTTAATGGCAATTTGTGCACGATTTGCACCACTTGACGTTGCACTACCCATAATGGCAGTACCACTGTTAGACAACACTGTTTTAGCGTCACGTAAATCAATATTTTGTGTGTAGTGATGTGTAATTACCTCTGCAATCCCACGCGCTGCAGTGGCTAGTACCTCATCTGCTTTTGAAAACCCAGCTTTAAAGCCAAGATTTCCGTAAACATCACGTAATTTATTGTTATTAATAACAACCAAACTATCTACATTTTGACGTAAATTTTCTACACCAATTTGAGCCTGTTCGTTACGCATGGTTCCTTCAAAGTGAAAAGGAATGGTAACAATACCAACAGTTAAAATATCAAGATCTTTTGCCATTCTCGCTATTATTGGCGCAGCTCCTGTACCCGTTCCTCCTCCCATACCAGCGGTGATAAAAATCATCTTTGTATTGGTTGTTAGCATACTTTTAATCTCTGCCATACTCTCTACAGCAGATTGTTCTCCAATTTTAGGATTGGCACCAGCCCCAAGACCTTCTGTAAGGTCTATACCCAATTGGATTTTATTTGGAACAGCACTGTTCTCTAATGCTTGTGCATCTGTGTTGCAAATCACAAAATCTACACCTTTAATCCCTTGATTAAACATGTGATTTATGGCATTACTACCACCACCACCAACGCCAATTACTTTAATGACATTTGATTGGTTTTTGGGCAGATCGAACGATATGTTGTCAAATTCTGGCATATACTTTTTTTTTTGCGAGGGTTATTATATTTTTTTAACTGTTGTTTCTTTTATTCTGCGTTGTCTAGAAATTGCTTAAACTTCTCTGCCCAAGTATCAAAAATACTTGGACGTTTATCTGTCTCTGGTGGCAAGTCATCAGTTTCTCCCTCAGGATTTGTTGAATCATCATCACCTGGCGCTGGCCCATCACCTGTAGGGCCTCCATCTTCTGGTTTTGCAATTCTGTTGGCACGCGCTTTACTCTCTAGGCTATTCATCACAAGGCCAACGGCAGTTGCATATAGTGGGCTTGTGGTTTCACTATCACTATCTCCAGCCAAATGCTCATTAGGATACCCTATTCTGGTATCCATACCCGTTATATACTCCACCAACTGTTTTAAATGCTGTAATTGAGCACCTCCACCTGTTAGAACAATTCCGGCAATTAATTTCTTTTTTTGCTCTTCGTGACCGTAATTTTTTATTTCTAAATACACCTGTTCAATAATTTCAACCACTCTAGCGTGGATAATTTTTGACAGATTTTTTAATGTTATTTCTTTAGGATCTCTTCCTCTTAATCCAGGAATAGAAACAATTTCATTATCTCTATTTTCTCCAGGCCATGCAGAACCAAATTTTATTTTAAGCAATTCTGCTTGCTTTTCAATAATACTGCAACCTTCTTTGATGTCTTCGGTAATGACATTTCCTCCAAAAGGAATTACCGCAGTGTGGCGTATAATACCGTCTTTGAAAATGGCTAAATCTGTGGTTCCACCACCTATATCAATTAGGGCAACACCTGCCTCTTTTTCTTCTTGGCTGAGCACAGCATTTGCTGAGGCTAGCGGCTCTAATGTAATACCACTTAGCTCCAATCCTGCACTTTTCACGCAACGACCAATGTTTTTTATAGAAGCAACTTGCCCCACAACCACATGAAAGTTGGCTTCCAAACGCCCGCCGTACATTCCTATTGGCTCTTTTATCTCTGCCTGCCCATCTACTTTAAAATCTTGTGGCAACACGTGTATAATTTCTTCACCAGGAAGCATCACTAGCTTATGAACTTGATCACATAGATTATCAATATCATTGACATCAATCACCTCATCGCTGTTTGACCTGGTGATATAATCACTGTGCTGAAGACTGCGTATGTGCTGGCCTGCGATACCCACTACCACATCTTCTATTTTAATTCCAGAAGAAGTTTCTGCATCAGTGATTGCCTGTTGGATAGATTGTATGGTCTGGGTAATGTTATTTACAACCCCACGGTGTACACCTAAACTCTTGGATTTACCAATCCCTAGAATTTCCATCTTACCATACTCATTCTCCTTGCCTACCATAGCAACAATCTTTGTTGTTCCTATATCGAGTCCTACAGCAATGTTTCCTTGTTCCATAGCCTTTATTTTTTTGTTGCCACTACTTGATTACCAAATCTTAAATCAACGGTTTTGTAGCCAGCCAACATACTATCTTGTTTTATTTTTTGATAAAATGCCTTATAATTCTGAAATTTTAGTGCCGCATTGTCTGTTGTTCCAAAAAGCACTATAAAATCTTGTTTGCGAATTCGCATTTTAAGTGTTCCGTCCTCTAAAACATCTAAGCCAACAACACTACTTTTAATCATCTGGTCTTGATTTATCTGTAACAATAAATCAGTGAGCGATTTTGCATGCTCCATAACTGCTCCTGTAACTATTGGAACTCTTGCCGTGTAAACCGATGACAAAGGCATCTTTTCTCCCTCAGTATCAAGGTAATAATCCTGCGTATCAACAACCCTTGCAATAGGCGTTCTTTGCTTTATTTTAGCCCCTAATATTCCATCAACTGTGATGTAAACTTCTGCGCTGTGAATCATCTGATTTTTCAGCAATCGCTCCTCCACCTCTTTCAAAACTAAGGCTTCTTTTGGGATGCTAGCAACAGTCTCAAAATTTTGTATTAACAATTTATTAACCGTATTTAAAGTAATAAAAGGAGGCGTTTCATCCTCAAAAGCTATCACTATTTTAGACAAATTTCTAGCTTCATTTCTTTGCATTGTAAAGCCAAAAAGAAACACAACAAAGCCTGAAAGCACTATAAAACCTATAAAGTTCCAATTAATTTTCATGCACAAGTATTTTAGTAATCTGTGAAACCTCTGCTCCAATATCTCCGGCGCCAACCAGTAATTTAATTCTACAACTAGAGTTTTTTAAATGTTCGGGAAGTGATTGTTTAGAAACCAAAGAAATATTATCAACATCTATGGCGATTTTCTTTATTTTTTCCAGCAACCAAGAAGAATTTACACCCTCAATAGGCGTTTCTCTTGCAGGATAAATATCCAACAACATTACCTGGTCGAATTTGGCTAAACTTTCAGCAAAACCATCAATAAAATCTCGAGTTCTGCTAAACAAATGTGGTTGAAAAACAATCAGTTTTTGATCATCTGGATACATTTCACTCACCCCTTGATATAGCGCATCAAGTTCTGTTGGGTGGTGCGCATAATCGTCAATAAGTACCAAATCATCTCTTCTAATCCTATAAGAAAACCTACGCTCTACTCCTTTAAATTTTGACAAAGCCTCTTTTAATAAATGCGTTGGTGCTCCCGCCAAAATTGCCATAGACAAAGCCGTAACCGCATTGTGAAGATTATGATGTCCCGGCAAACAAAAAGATACATCACGCAAGGTTACCTCAGGAGCTATAAAATCAAATTTATAAGCCCCATTTACGATACGTATGTTTTTTCCTTGGTAGGCTGCAGGGTCTTCAAGGGCTACACTTTGGCCTTGTAAAGGCAATCCTTTTTTGTGTAAAAGCTTATTTTTATCGTGAACTAAATCTGCAAACGCTAGAAAAGAAGCTTCCAAGGCGCTTGCATCTCCATAGATATCTAAATGATCTGCATCCATAGAGGTAATACAGGCAATATCTGGCTTGAGGGTCAAAAACGAGCGGTCAAACTCATCTGCCTCTACAACTGTTATGGCTGTACCTTTACTAATAAAATTAGATTTATAATTTTCTGTTATACCTCCCAAAAAAGCGGTTACTGGCATATCACAATAGGCCAATAAATGTCCTAAAATTGCAGAGGTAGTTGTTTTTCCGTGGGTTCCTGCCACAGCCAAGCAAAGGGTATCTTGGGTTAATTCTCCTAAAAACTCAGCGCGTTTAATAACTCTATAATCTTGCTGGGTGAACCACTGTAATATTTTGTTATCCTCAGGGATTGCTGGAGTATACACCACAAGGGTGCTTGTATTATTTTTAACCTTTGGCGGCAGTGATGACACACTATCCTCAAAGGTTATATCAGCCCCTTCTTTTTCTAGGGTTGCTGTTAAGGCTGTTTGAGTTTTATCATACCCAAAGACAGCTAGGTTTTTCTTGATGGCAAAACGAGCTAGAGCGCTCATTCCTATGCCGCCAATGCCAACAAAGTATATAGATTGTATGTTACTAATAGTATTCATCTATAGATTGTGGTGTATTAATTTTTCAATTTGGTCAACAATATCTTTTGTAGCCTTGGGTTTTGCCAATGCTAAAATAGCAGCACCTAATTGGTTTTGTTTTTGGGAGTCACCAAGCAAGTCATCCATAATGGTCTCAAACTGCCCCAGGGCATCCTTTTCATGCAATAAAATAGCGGCATTTTTTTGAGAGATGGACAAGGCATTTTTTGTTTGATGGTCTTCAGCCACATTTGGACTTGGTATAAAAATCACAGGCTTCCCCACCAAACACAGCTCTGATACAGACAATGCGCCCGCTCTGCTAATAATAACATCTGCCGCAGCATATGCCAAATCCATCCTGTTTATATAGGGATGAACTTGAATGTTTTCTTGGGTTCTATCTTGATAGGTTGGAGCATATATTTTTCCGCATTGCCATAAAACCTGAATCTCATGCTTTTTAAAATAAGGTAAATGCGCATCTATTAATTCGTTTATTTTTTTGGCCCCCAAAGACCCACCTAACACTAAAATTGTTTTTGATGTAGCACTTAAATTAAAAAATGACAGCCCTTGAAGCCTATTGCTGTGAACATCTAACAAATCTTGACGTACAGGATTTCCTGTTAATTTTACTTTACTTTTCGGGAAAAACCGATCCATCCCATCATAGGCAGTACATATAGACTGTACATGACTGGCCAACCATTTATTGGTAATTCCTGCGTGGCTATTTTGTTCCTGAATTAAACAAGGAACCCCCCTTAAAGAAGCCATTTTCAATAAAGGTGCACTTGCATAACCTCCAGTACCTATAGCAACATCTGGCTTAAAGGATTTAATTATTTTTCTTGAAGTCCATAAACTAGAAATTAATTTAAAAGGGAATAGTGCATTTTTGAGAGTTAATGAGCGTTGTAGCCCTGCAATCCAAAGACCCTTGATAGTATAACCAGCTTGAGGGATTTTTTGCATTTCCATCCTGTCTTTGGCTCCAACAAATAAAAACGTTGCCCCAGGAAAACGAAGTTTTAATTCATCAGCGATGGCAATAGCTGGATAGATATGGCCTCCGGTGCCACCACCAGAGATAATAAATTTATATGTTTTTTGTGTGTTAATACTATTTCTATTTATAGGGTTTGACTCAATATATCAAGGGGGTTATCCATTGCTTGCTGTTCGTTCTTTTCTACTTCTCTTTTTGCACTCACACTCAACACAATACCCAAGGCAAGGCAAGTCATCCAAATACTAGTTCCTCCACTACTTATAAGCGGTAATGTTTGTCCAGTTACTGGAAACAACTCTACGGCAACTGCCATATTAACAAGGGCCTGAAATACAACAGGAAGCCCAACACCAATGACAAGTAATTTTGCGAACATAGAACTAGATTTATGCGCTACAACAACAAGCCTAAAGAGCAGTAACAAGTAAACTACCATTACAACCAAGGCGCCTAACAGCCCAAATTCTTCAACAATAATGGCATAAATAAAATCTGAGGAAGATTGTGGTAAAAAGTTTTTTTGCACACTTTTTCCTGGGCCCAAACCAGTAATACCGCCAGAGGCAATGGCTGTTTTTGCTTTTATTATTTGATAATCTGCATCTTTATCTGTTTTATCAACAAAACTAGCCACCCTACTAATCCAGGTATCAACCCTGTTTGGGAATACATCTGGAAATGCTTTTGCTGACAACACAAATAAACTTAACAAAAGCAGCCCTGTAGTTAAAATAATTGCCAAATACCGAAAAGGATATCCGCCAATAAAAACCAACAAAACAACCATAGCAAAAATGATCGCTGCAGTAGAAAAATTTGCCGGCAATATCAGCCCTATTATTAAAAAAACTGGCAGCCATAAAGGCAGTAATGTTTCTTTAAAGCTAACTAACTTACTCTCTATTGTAGAGAGATATCTAGCAACATAGGTCATAAGCACAACAGCGGCCAAAGTAGAGGTTTGAAATGTAACACCAACTAGCGGCACACGTATCCATCTACTGGCATTAGCGCCGCCAATGGTAGTTCCTTGGGCCATTGTTATTAGCAATAACACAACAACAATAGGCAAGGCAATCATGGAAAGACCTCTAAAATAATGATATGGTATTTTATGAACTCCATACAAGATTCCAAAACCAAGCACCAAGTGAGCGAAATGCTTTGCTAGAAACTTAAAAGTGTTACCATCACCATACAAATAAGCTAAATTACTACTGGCACTATACACAGGTAAAAAAGAAAATATAGCCAACACACCAATAATGGCCCAAATAACACTATCACCTTGTATGTTTTTAAATATTGTCTTCACTTTTATTTATAAAATTTATGTATTCTAGTTTGTTGCTCCTAACTATTAAAGATGTCTCACAGCTTCTTTAAACTGCCTGCCTCTATCTTCATAATTTTCAAACAAATCGAAACTGGCACATGCTGGACTTAGCAAAACAGTGTCATTTCTGTCTGCTAGTTTATAGGCAACTTTCACAGCCTCTTGCATACCGGCCGTCTCTACAAGTAAATCTACCACATTGCTAAACTGAGATTTGATTTTCTCATTATCTACACCCAAACAGATAATAGCCTTTACTTTTTCGTTTACAAGGGGCAAAAGCTCACTGTAATCGTTTCCTTTATCTACACCTCCAACAATCCAAACTGTTGGGGTTTTCACGCTATCTAGGGCGTAAAATGTTGCATTAACATTGGTAGCTTTGCTATCATTGATATACATCACATTATTAATCTTTAATACTTTTTCCAGACGGTGCTCAACACCTTGAAAACTCTCCAAAGACTCCCTTATGGTTGCCTTTCTGATTTTTAATAGCGTAGCTACAGTACTTGCAGCCATGGCATTTTTTACATTGTGCTTTCCTTGAAGTCCTAACGTTGCAATTGGCATAGTGAATTGGGTATTTTGTATGGTTATTATTATTTTATTTTCTTTTATGTAAGCTCCTTGCTCTAGTTTTTGTGTGAGCGAGAAGGGTAATTTTATAGCTTTAATTTCATGACTTGCTAGCCATTTATTTATTTGAACATCATCCCCGTCGTAGATAAAATAATCTGACGCTTTTTGATTCATCGTTATTCTAAATTTTGAGGCTATATATTTTTGATATGAATTCTCATACCTATCTAGATGATCTGGACTTAGGTTTGTTAAAACCGCAATGTGTGGCGCAAATTTCTCAATACCATCTAGCTGGAAACTACTTAGCTCCAGTACAAAATTTTCATAGCCTGGTGCTGCAACCTGTGCTGCAAAACTGTCTCCAATATTTCCTCCTAGAGCTACATTTAAATCATCCTTAAGTAGTGCATAGGTTAAACTTGCCGTGGATGTTTTACCATTGCTACCTGTTATGGCTACTATAGTTGCATCTGTAAACTGTGCAGCAAATTCTATTTCTGAAATCACCTTTACTCCTGCCTGCTTTAAACTACATACTATTGGCGCCACATCTGCGATGCCAGGGCTTTTCACTACTATATCTGCCGCTATAATTTCAGAAACAGTGTGTCCTTTGTCTTCCCAATTGATCTGATTGCTTGACAACACTTGGGCATAAGTATCTTTAATAGCTCCGTAATCACTCACAAAAACATCATACCCTTTTTGCTGGCCTAAAATAGCGGTGCCAACACCACTTTCTCCTCCACCTAATATGACTAGTTTTTGTTTCATTTTTAACTTCAAATACTTGTTTTAAACCCCTAGAGGAACCCTTTTATTTATTATCTAATTTTTAATGTCACTATGGTTAATACCGCTAAGAAAATTCCAACAATCCAAAAACGAGTCACAATCTTACTTTCATGAAAACCCCCTTTTTGGTAATGATGGTGCAGAGGAGACATTTTAAAAATGCGCCTTCCTGCACCAAATTTCTTTTTAGTGTATTTAAACCAACCCACTTGCAATACCACCGATAGATTTTCCATCAAAAAAATACCGCATAGAATTGGAATCAACCATTCTTTTCTAATTGCAATAGCAATAACAGCAATAATACCTCCAATGGTCAAACTCCCTGTATCACCCATAAACACTTGTGCTGGATATGCATTGTACCACAAAAAGCCTATCAGAGCTCCAACAAAAGCCATAATAAAAATAGTAAGCTCTCCTGTGTTTGGGATATACATAATATTGAGGTAATCTGAGAAAATCACATTACCACTCACCCAAGCAAAAATGGCCAGAGTTACCGCTATAATAGCGGAGGTTCCGGCAGCAAGACCATCTATACCATCGGTGAGATTGGCTCCATTAGATACTGCTGTGATAATAAAAATTACAATAGGTATAAATATCAACCACGCGTAAGATGCGTACCCGTCTCCAGCCCAGGTTACTAATTTCTCATAGTTAATCTCATTTCCACTTACAAAGGGCATGGTGGTTAAGAGTGTTTTCTCTGCATCGTTAAATGTTTTTACACCTGTAGTGTTTACCATTTCTTGACCCGTAATAGGATCTAACTTTTCTGTTTTAACAGTAATATCGCTATGAAAAAACATGGTAGCCCCCACAATGACACCTAGTCCAACTTGACCTATTACTTTAAATTTTCCAGGCAAACCATCCTTGTCATTTTTAAACTTTTTTAAATAATCATCTAAAAAGCCTATAGCTCCCATCCAAAGAGTGGTTACTATTAACAAAATCACATAAATGTTATCTAGTTTAGCAAACAACAATACAGGAACCAGTGTAGCTAAAATAATGATCAAGCCACCCATTGTTGGAGTTCCTGCTTTCTCTGACTGCCCCTGCAGGCCAAGATCCCTAATGGTTTCACCCATTTGTTTATCTTGTAAAATCTTGATAATTTTCTTTCCCCAAACCGTTGCTATTAGCAAAGAGGTAATAACCGCCATTGCTGCTCTAAAGGTGATAAACTGAAACAATCCAGCTCCAGGCAAATCATAGGTTTTATCTAAAAAATCAAACAAATAATATAACATAGCTTTATTTATTTAGGGCGATTAATAATTCACTTATTGTTTTACGGTCATCAAACTCACTGCGCACACCTTGAATTTCTTGATAGGTCTCATGACCCTTTCCAGCCACAAGTATAATATCATGCTCATTTGCCATTTGGCAAGCTGTCTTTATAGCCTGTTTTCTGTCTGAAATGGCTATGGTTTTTTTATAGTGCTGAGGCGGCACACCCGCTTCAATATGTTGTATGATTGTATCTGGATTTTCTGAGCGTGGGTTATCACTTGTAAAAATCACCTTGGTGCTTAACTGGGCAGCAATAGCACCCATTTTTGGTCTTTTCTCAACATCTCTGTCTCCCCCGCAACCCACTACAGTTATAAGCTGTTCATTACCTGATCTTATGGTATTTATAGTCTCAAGTACGTTTTTTAGTGCATCTGGTGTGTGAGCGTAATCTATAATTGCCGTTATTTTACCCTCAGAGACTATGTATTGAAACCTTCCATCCACACTCTCTAGGGTACTTAAGAGCTGTAAAATCTCTAATTCTTCAAGGCCCAATTGCTCTGCAGTAGCATAAATAGCTAGCAGGTTATAGGCGTTAAAATTTCCGATGAGCTTTACCCACAATTCCTGATTGTTAATCTTTAAAAGCAGTCCTTGCAATTGGTTTTCTAGTATTTGAGCTTTATAATCTGCAATCGTTTTTAAGGCATACGTATACTTTCTAGCCTTTGTATTTTGCAGCATTACAGGGCCATTTTTATCATCTGCGTTTGTTAAGGCAAAGGCAGTTTTAGGCAAGCCATCAAAGAATGTTTTCTTTACATCACGGTATTGTTTAAAACTTGTATGATAGTCTAAATGATCATGAGATAGATTCGTGAAGATACCGCCAGCAAAATGCAAACCTTCTGTCCTTTTTTGATCAATACCATGAGAGCTTACTTCCATAAAACAATAGGCTACACCTGCATCTACCATTTGGCGCAAATACTTATTAATAGCCAAACTATCTGGGGTTGTATGCGTAGCGGCATGCTCTGTGGTACCAATAATTACCTTTATGGTAGATAAAAGGCCCACCTTATAACCTGCCGATTTGAAAAGGGTGTACAACAGTGTTGCAATAGTTGTTTTACCATTGGTACCCGTTACACCAACTAGTTGCAGCTCTGCGGAAGGGTTTCCATAAAAGTGAGATGCCATTATCGCCAATGCCTGTTGGGTATCTTGTACCTGCAAGTAGGTAATGCCATTTATTATCTCTTTTGGTATTTGCTGGCAAACCACAGCCAAAGCGCCTTGATCAATAGCTTTTTTAATGAATTGATGACCATCGCTTTGGGTACCCTTTATGGCAATAAAAACATCGTCTAAACCAACTTTACGGCTATCAAACTGCAACTCACGAAAAGCCACGGCTGTGTTTCCCACTACTTTTTCAAGGGAAACTTTATACAATATGTCTTTTAATGTTATCACGATAAATTGAGTATAATTTCTTGACCTTGTTTAATTTTTGTTCCCATTGTTAGCGACTGGCGCTGCACCCTTCCACTACCTCTTAATTGCACCACAAGTCCTAAATTTTCTAGTAGCGAGATAGCATCCATTGCCGGCATTCCTTTTACATTTGGCATGGTAGCTGTGTCTTGTTGGGTGTATTGATAGTAGCCATCAAAATCTCTTTGGGTAGCCACATCTAGTAAATCTTTGGCAGCAATCTCTGCTTTTAAAGGGCTATCTGTATATATTTTTTGGGCAATACGCTTAAAAACTGGCCCTGTAACATCTGCTCCATAGTAGCCCTTATCTGCAGATGGTTTATGTATCACCACAATGCAAGAATATTTAGGTTGATCTGCTGGAAAGTAACCAGCAAACGAGGACACATATTTTTTATCTTTTAACCATGAGTCAAGGTCTGCGTAGTCTATTCTTGCAGTACCTGTTTTTCCTGCCATCGAAAAGTTTTTAGAGTACAGGCTTTTACCGGTACCTCGTACTACAATGTTTTTTAACATCTCTTGCATCATACCAATGGTAGCCTGGGAGGCAATTTTATCTATAATAACCTGGGTGCCAAAGACTTCTATTTGCTTGTTCCAGGAACGAATTTCTTTTACAAAACGGGGCTTAACCATAGTGCCGTTATTTGCAATGGCGTTGTAAAAGGTTAAAATTTGCAGTGGTGTCATCTTTAAATTATACCCATAAGAGATAGATGGCAAGGCATTTTTACTCCAAAGGGCATCTCCCACCTGAGGAATTACTGGTGCACCCTCTCCTAGAATTGGAATTCCTATTTTTTGATCTAGCTTCCATTTTTTTAATTGGTCTGTGAATTTTATTGGATCGTCTTTGTAGGCGCCATCAATCATTCTTGCAAAACCAATATTTGAAGAAACCTCTAGGGCAGTAGCCGCAGATATCTCACCATAGCCTCCTGTTTTGGAGTCTGAAATGGTACGGCCATACATACGCACCTTACCCCTTTGTGTATCAACAAGGGTTGCAGTGTCCAACACCTTATGCTCCAAGGCAACAGTCATTGCTATTGTTTTAAAGGTTGACCCTGGCTCACTAGACTCTCCTACTGCATAATTAAGACGCTCGTAATAACCTCCACTTCTACTCTTTCCTAAATTTGCAACTGCCTTAATTTCGCCTGTTGCAACTTCCATAACAATCACACTTCCATGATCTGCCTGATATTCTTCAAGTTGTTTCAACAAGGCGTGATGGGCAATATCTTGCATGTTTATGTTGATGGTTGATATAACATCATACCCATCTTGTGGCTCTATTTCATTTTCATCATAAACAGGTTTCCATCTTCCTTTTGAAATCTTTTGCTTTAAACGCCTACCTTCTTTACCGCTAAGTTGTTTGTGATAAGCACCCTCTAGGCCAACAGCATACAAACCAGGGGTGTTTCTATCTTGATTACCCACTAAGCGTTCGGCAATTTTACCCATCGGGTGTTCTCGAACAGTTGCAGGTATTACAATAAGACCACCTCTGTTAGACCCCTTTTTAAACAAAGGCATGTTTTTAACTTTTATGTAATCTGAGTACCCTAGTTTTTTTGCAATTAACAAGTATCTATTTTTGTTTGATCTTGCCGTGCGCAATAGGTTTTGGTAATAAGAAGAAGGCTTACCAAACATAGCGCTTAGCCCCTGAGAGAGCGGCACTAAATTTTTATCAAAATCTTTTTTAGTAACTGTTTGGGTATCAAACCTAATATCATACTTTGTTACAGAGCTTGCCAAAAGGCTACCATCATCTGCATATAGATTACCTCTATTGGCAGGTATTACAACATTTTTGGTGGCATCTTGGGCAGCCAAATCACGATATACATCTCCCTCTACAAACTGAATATTAATTAATTTAAAAGCAATAAGAAGCGCAAAGAGAAACATACCTCCAGCGACAAAATATAAGCGGTTTAATATGTTCTTCTGGTTATTGGACACCGCGCTACTGTTTTTTAGTGATGATTATTTTTTGGGGTGGTATCGTACTGGTTTGTAAACCAGTTTTTGACATTACCGCCGTTAACTTACTTTCCATTTTAGCTTGAGTGAGTTGTTTTCTAACATCTAGATACTCACTCTTTAATTCTTTAGCCTCATTGCTTAGCCTTGCAATACGGTGTACTTTTTTATCTGCGGTATGACTACTACCTATCATTACTAGAGCTAGAATGCTTAAAAAAACAACAAACCTCCAGTTCTTGAATGTATCATCACTCACTAGAAACCTACCTTTTACAATGTTGTAGAAACTTTTCTTCATGCACCGAACATTTGCTATACCAATGGGGCAGCTTAATGTTAATTATTATAGTTTTTGAGCAACTCTAAGTTTTGCACTTCTGGCTCTATTATTTGTTTTTATCTCTACATCTGTAGGTATTATAAATTTTCCGATAGGCTTTAAAGGAACTTCAACCCTTCCAAAAACATCTTTTTCTGGCTCCCCTTCAAACATACCGTTACGCATAAAGCGCTTCACTAGTCTATCCTCCAAACTATGATAACTTATCAAACTAAGCCTTCCACCAGGTTTTAAAACATCTATGGTTTGTTGCAAAAACTCTTTTAAAACCTCTAGCTCTTGGTTTACCTCAATTCTGATGGCTTGATAAATCTGAGCAAGGATTTTATTTTCTCTATGCTTGGGCAAAAACCTCCCTAAGGCTGTTTTGAGCTGATCACTAGTCTTGATCTCTTTTTCTTTTCTTACCTCGCAAATTATCCTTGCCATTCCAGCTGCAGCTCTCAGCTCACCGTACTGAAACAAAACACTTCTCAAATGCGCCTCTTCATAATTATTCACCACATCAAAGGCAGAAAAAGCAGCACCTTGATTCATGCGCATGTCTAAATCTGCTTCAAAACGCGTGGAGAAACCACGCTGGGCAACATCAAATTGATGAGAAGAAACACCAAAATCTCCAAGGATTCCATCTACTTGCTTTACACCATGAAAGCGTAAAAAGCGTTTTAAAAATCTAAAGTTTTCATTCACCAAAATAAATCTTGGATCATCTATCGTGTTTGCCAAAGCATCTGTGTCTTGGTCAAAGGCGATAAGGGTACCCTTATCAGAAAGTCTACTTAATATTTCTTTTGCATGACCACCACCTCCGAAAGTAACATCCACATAAACGCCATCTGGTTTTATATCTAGTCCGTCTACAGTTGGGTGTAGTAAAACAGGGTTATGATATTCCATCGGCCGCTGTAGTATCACCCATAACGTCTTCTGCCAAGTCGGCAAAATCGTTAGCAGCGTCATTAATAGCCTTTTCGTACGCTTCTTTATCCCAAAGCTCTACAATGTTTATGGCTGAAGAAAGCACAACATCTTTTGAGATACCAGCAAACAAAGCCAAATCTTTAGGGACGTTTAATCTTCCCGCAGTGTCCATCTCAACGGTTTTTACACCCGCAGTAAAACGGCGAATAAAATCTACGTTTTTACGGTTAAAACGATTGAGTTTACTCATTTTTTCCATCAAATCATTCCACTGTTGCATAGGGTAAATCTCCAGACAAGGCTGGAAAACAGCACGCTTAATCACAAAGCCGTTAGACATCACAGGAGTCAATTGCTTCTTCAAAGAAGCAGGCATTAGTAGCCTTCCTTTTACATCTGCCTTGCATTCGTATGTTCCTATTAAATTGAGCATGTACTAGATTTGATCTGAAATATAATTTCTTAGATTTCTTGAGATAAGAGTCAAATATAAAGAGTATTTCCCACTTTTTCCCACAATTTACCACATTGTTAATAAGTTTTAGACGAAAGAGAAGTAATTTAAGACCAACAACCTGAATGTCAATACATTTAAAACAATCTAGTTGTGGGGTTTTAACAATTTAAACAGAAAAAAAGAAGGAGATTTATACTTAATCAAGACCAGTGCATCATTGAATAAAAAAAGTGTATTTTTGTTTTTGTAACCTATAGATTTAATGGCGCATCAACTTAAAGAAGAAGGAAAATTTAAGTACCTAGAAATTGGCGAAGGAACCCCGATGATCATCCTGCATGGACTCATGGGAGGGCTGAGTAATTTTAATAATGTGGCACAATTTTTTCCTGAAAAAGGATACAAAGTCATCATCCCAGAATTGCCTTTATTTGAGCTTCCACTACTTACAACCAACGTCAATAGTTTTGCAAAATATTTAAAAGAATTTATCGCTCATAAAAAGCTTGATAAGGTAATTTTACTTGGAAATTCTCTTGGAGGACATATTGGCCTTCTGTACACCAAGCAATATCCACAAAATGTAAAAGCACTTGTAATAACAGGTAGTAGTGGCCTTTACGAAAGCGCCATGGGAGAAAGCTACCCAAAGCGAGGGGATAGAAATTACATCAAAACAAAAACTGAAAATGTTTTTTATGACCCAGCAATTGCAACCCCAGAACTTGTTGATGAAGTTTTTGAAACTGTAAACGACAGGGTGAAACTCATACGCACCTTAGCAATTGCAAAGAGCGCTATACGCCATAATATGGGTAAAGATCTTCCCAAGATGAACACACCTACATGTATCATTTGGGGTGAAAACGACTCTGTAACACCACCCGAGGTTGGTACAGAATTTCATGAAAAGCTGCCAGATAGTGATTTGTTTTGGATTAAAAAATGTGGCCATGCTGCTATGATGGAACATCCAGATACATTTAATGAAATCTTGATAGCTTGGCTAGAAAAGCGTTCTTTATAGTACCCTTCAAACAACATCAAAAAACACCAAACAACACCTTTCATACACCGGTAATATATACACCATGAAAATAAAATCTGCCGAGTTTGTAATGAGCAATAGCGATGTGGCAAAATGCCCAAAAGAGCGCGTACCTGAGTATGCTTTTATAGGACGCTCTAACGTAGGAAAATCATCCCTAATCAACATGCTAGTTGATAGAAAAAATCTTGCCAAAACCTCTGGCAGGCCCGGAAAAACCCAACTAATAAATCACTTTATTATAAATAAAAATTGGTACCTAGTAGATTTACCTGGGTATGGGTATGCTCGAGTTTCTAAAAAAGCAAAAAAAACATTTCAGAAATTTATTACAGACTATTTTGAACAGCGCAAACAACTAGTACTTGCCTTTGTTTTGATAGATTGTAGACATGAACCACAGCCTGTTGATATAGATTTTATGCACTATCTTGGAGAGGCTAATATTCCGTTTCAAATTATCTTCACCAAAGCAGACAAACTAAAACCAAACGCACTAACAAGAAACGTTGACGCCTATGTCAAAAAAATGTTGGAAAGCTGGGAAGAAATGCCTGCATATTTTATTACCTCATCTAGCAAAAAAGATGGTAAAGAAGCCGTTATAAACAATATTGATGTCATTAACCAAGAGGTAAAGGATTCTCTTTAAAACAGCCCTTTAAACCCCTACAGGCAAGGCGTTATAATCTTGACTGGACTAAATCAATCAAAGCTTCAACATCTTTGGCATGGGCAATGTCAATATTGCTTAGAAATATTTCAAGCATATCCTGCTCTTGAGAGAGAATTACAGGAAAATCATACTTTGGCAACCACTTAGATTTGTACTGTTTTAAAAATTGATCTCTGTGAAGAAAAACCATTTCCAGATTTGTAGATTTTCTGAAGGTTTTCCATTTTTTATTTTCAGAAAAAATACCAAAAGTTAGGCTACACAAATCACACTTGTAGGTATTTGGGCTAAAAAACTTATGTGCACTAGCTAACAAAGAACCTGCCTTACCAGAAGTTGCATTATAAACAAAAATAAGTTTCATAGAGAGGTTCCAATACTGGAACTATTTTTTTTTCAAATCTAATTTTTCAGCAAAATAATCACAGAAGTCTTTCATTGTTGCGGTCATTTTCTCATCATTTGTAGCACGATTAAATGTGTCTGACATCGCACTTAATGTTTGATGAAAAAATATCTTCATTTCATCCAAAGGCATGTCCTTGGTCCATAAATCTATGCGCATAGATTCTTTGGCCTTAGCATCCCAAACAGAAAGCAGCATCGCTTTTGCTTGTTGATTTTCTACACCGCCATCTTTTGCGCTCCAGTGTAGTTTTTCTGGGACCTTGTTCTCGTCTAGTGAAACATCAATGATGATTTTTGATTTGTTTGAAACTGCCATTATTTCTTTGGTTTATATTTAGATTTTTTAAAGAGAGCTTCTGCATCGAAGACTAATAATTGTTGTGGTGTGATGTCATTGTTTTTCATAAAAGCACGCACTATTTTCCAACCTAAATAACGCCCTGCCATTGGAGAGGATTCATTATCAAGTTCTAGATAAAACTTAGAAAAAGGAGCGTTCGAAATAAATCTTGGAGTAAGACCAGGGTCTGTGCTAAATAAAAGTTCTTTTTCGACAAAATAACGCCACATGTCTACCTGATTATCTTCAGCCCATTGCCATTGTTTATCTGTGTATCCAATTTTAGAGGCATCACTAGTATTGGGCAACCATAATTCTTGTAAATACAATTGTTTTCCAAAATAAATCATTTGTTCCAAAAAAGTATTTTTTGTTGGAGGAGCAATATATTTTTGAGCATACGCCCTAGCAACATCAGAGGATATTTGAGAAGCTTTTAAATTTTCAACAATGTACCTTTTAATGTCTGAGTAGTAGCGATGATCTGCGCCAAGGTAGTTATCTAAAGACAACAGTAGCAAAGTGTCTGAGGCAACAATAACTCTGCTTTGATAATCAACGTCGTTTATTAAAGTAACTGTTGTGGGCGCCCTAAAGCGAGGAAAATAATATTTTATGTGCTGAAATAAGGGCCCTAATGTAGCCACTAGGTTTGTTTGATCAGGAAATATTTTTAAGATTTCATCGGCCATTTCTTGATGCAATGGGCTTTGCATACGAGCTATCCATACACTATCTGGGATTCTTTTTGAAAAAAACATAGGAAATTTTTCTTTTAAAGCCCCAAGAGAATCAATGGATGTGTTGGCAAACTGCTTATCAAACCGTATCACAGATACCTCAATAGGAATGTTTGAAATATCCTTTTCTATATCACCTGAATTGTCACATCCAAAGAGAGTGAAAGCCACTAAAAATAAAATAAATTTTTGCATATAATTATAGGTGCTAAGCTATAGAACGAAATTCCTTTTTATTAATTTTACAAATAAGGTAAAATGTTCGTATTTTAAAAATGTAAAAATACAATTTTAACAATGATTGTAGTACCTTAATGATCTCAGAAATTTTAAAACCTTTAAGAGGTCATGTAATAATTCATCGCTTTAAAAACAATAATATGCAGGTAGAAAAAGTAACAGCTCATATAGTAGGATGGCTTAAGCAATATGCCCAAGAATCTAAAATGGATGGATTTGTAATTGGTGTTAGCGGCGGAGTAGATAGCGCTGTAACCTCAACACTGTGTGCCATGACAGGGCTTAAAACGCTGTGTGTAGAAATGCCTATCCATCAAGCCAAAGGCCAAGTAACAAGAGCTAGGGAGCATATTGCTGAATTAAAAAAACAATTTACTGGAGTTACAAGCACACAGGTAGATCTCACAGAGTTGTTTGAAGGTTTTAAAGCACAAGTGCCAGAAACTAACAACTCAGACACCCTGGAGGTATCTCTGGCCAACACAAGGGCGAGACTCAGAATGACTACCCTTTATTATTTTGCTGGATTACACAAGTATTTGGTAGCTGGTACGGGAAATAAAGTAGAAGATTTTGGTGTAGGGTTTTATACCAAATATGGAGATGGCGGCGTAGACCTTAGCCCTATTGCAGATTTACTTAAAAGCCAAGTATACGCTATAGCAAAACACATTAAGGTATCCCCCCAGATTCTAGAGGCAGCGCCCACTGATGGTCTCTTTGGAGACAGCCGCACAGATCAAGACCAAATTGGGGCTAGTTATGATGAATTAGAATGGGCCATGAAAATGCAAGAGTTAGGCAAAACCGATAGTGAATTTAACACTAGAGAAAAAGAAGTTTTTAAAATATATACGCGGCTTAACAAGGCTAACAAGCACAAAATGAACCCAATACCAATTTGCGAAATACCCTTGAGTTTTATTTAAATAATACTCAAGGTTTCTTATAGTTGAAGCTAAGAGGCTAATGATTACTAATAATGTTGTATAAATTGTAGTAAAAGTATTACAAAACCCCCTTGCTTTTCCATAAAGCATTATTATATTTGTTTTTATAGATTGCATTAATTGCAAAACCTACCTACAAAATGAAAACAGTATTTATCGCCGATAATCATCCTATTACCAGAAAAGGTATTGTGTGCATGCTTAAAAACAATAAAAAGTTTGCAATTATTGGTAAAGCTGGAAATGCTGAAGATTTATACACAAGCCTGAGAGAAAGCACGCCAGATATCCTCATTATGGAGATTGACATTCCTCAAATTAACGGTATTAATGCCTTACGCAACATAAAAACAGAATTTCCAAAAATGCGTGTGCTTATATTCTCTACACACCCAGAAGAAATTTACGCTTTGCGTGCTATTAAATCTGGTGCTGCTGGATATGTTCCAAAAACAGCAACCACCAAAACCTTTGTAAAAGCAATGAAGCATATTGCAAAAGGAGGTATTTTCTTGAATGAAGAGTTAACATCTACATTTACAAGTAGAAACGTAGGAGAAAGTAACGCGATAAGCCGTTATAAAAAACTATCTTCAAGAGAGATTGAAGTTCTTAATCTGCTCAGTAGTGGCAAAAGAAATAAAGACATTGCCAACGCACTAAATATTAATGAAAAAACAGTAAGCACCTACAAAACCAGATTACTAAAGAAACTAAAAGTGGACAACCTAGCAGATCTAATACATCAGTCTAGAATGTTTCAGTTCGGATAAGCTACACCACCCTTCTTAATTTTTCTGACAAGATACTATGCAGGGTATTGTAATCCTTCACTGCCTCTAGTACACTTCTATCTTTGTAAGATCCATTTTCAACAGGCGAATCAATAAGGTCCTTAATTTTCAGACTAATTAAATACCTGCGTAGATTCAGTATGGTTTCACTCACTATTTGGGATACGCCACTATCTTTTCCTTTTACGTATATCTCCATACGCTCCCAGTCATGCAAGGCATGTCTTTCATCATCCATTAAAATATCTGACACCAAACTAGCTGTTTCTGTTTCTAGCTCATTGATAAAGGTATCTACTTGAAAGTCTTTTCCTTGATTAAATTGTGTGATTATTTCAGTATAAAGACTCTTAAATGTTTCATTTGTAAACTCAATTTCATCATCTTGAAGGTCTAGGTATATTTTTTCAAATACCTTATTTGAACTAATTTCTGGTTTAAATGAAATTTCTCCCTCTTCATTTGCCTCTAGAATTAAATCTTCAAAATCTTCCTTAGAACCGCCATACAACAAGAGTATTTCTATAATTTTACGTTCTAATTCAAAAAGCTCATCTATCTTTTTTGTTGGCTGGCTCTTGGGTGTAATAACATTAAAAGCTTGTTGGGTAGGTGCCGTTTTCTTAGATTGATCTTTGGCATCTTTTTGCAGTAACTGAGCTAGGGTATTAAACAATACTTGCTCACTAATATCCATGATACGCGCGCACTCTTTAATGTATACTTCGCGTTTTATAGTATCTGGTATTTTAGAGATACTGACCACCATATCCCTGATGGTATCTGCTTTTTTAATAGGATCATTATCCGCTTCTTTGGCTAGTAAAGATGCCTTGAAGGAAATAAAATCTTTTGCATTTTCTACCAAATAGCTCTGCAATACATCTAGAGTATTGTTTTTTGCAAAACTGTCTGGATCCTCACCCTCTGGAAAGGTGCAAATCTTAACATTCATCCCTTGCTCTAGAATAAGATCAACTCCTCTTATAGAAGCTCTTAAACCAGCCGCATCTCCATCAAACAAGACAGTGATGTTTTGGGTGAGTCTATTAACTAATCGTATTTGCTCTGGTGTTAAAGCGGTACCTGAGGAGGAAACCACATTCGTAATACCACGCTGGGCAAACTGTATTACATCTGTATAGCCTTCAACTAAGTAACAGTTATCTTCTTTAGCAATGCTTTGCTTTGCATTATAAATACCATACAGCACCTTGCTCTTATGATATACATCACTCTCTGGAGAGTTTAAATACTTAGCGGCTTTTTTATCACTGGTTAATATTCTACCCCCAAAACCCAAGGTACGACCACTCATGCTCAAAATAGGGAACATCACACGTCCCTTAAAGCGGTCAAACTGTTTTTCTTGCTTTACAATTGACAAACCTGTTTGCTCTAGAAACTCTAGCTTGTAGCCCTTTTTGATTGCTTGATCTGTAAAGGCAGACCAGCCATCTAGAGAGTATCCTAGTTTAAATTTCTCTATTGTCTGTTGTGTAAAACCACGTTCTTTAAAATAAGAAAGCCCAATGGCCTTACCAGGCTCTGTTTTTAATAAGTTGTTATTAAAATACCCTGTAGCATACTCATTAACCAAATAAAGGCTCTCACGAGCGTCCGCTTGTTGCTTTTGCTCATCTGTTTGTTCTATCTCTTCTATTTCTATACCATACTTTTTTGCAAGGTATTTAATAGCCTCTGGATAGGTAAAGTGCTCATGCTCCATTAAAAAAGTAACGGCATTACCGCCTTTCCCGCTGGAAAAATCTTTCCAGATTTGCTTGACTGGAGATACCATAAAACTTGGGCTTCGCTCATCAGTGAAGGGGCTTAAGCCTTTAAAATTACTTCCAGATTTTTTGAGCTGAACGAAATCACCAATTACCTCCTCTACACGAGCAGTTTCAAATACAGTATCTATGGTGGAACGACTTATCATAAGTTATGGCAACGGTTTGTAAAACTACATAAATGATACGTCAATATATAAAATGTACCTCACATTTACGTATAAAAAAAGCAAGGATTACTTCTTCCTATCTATAACGTAATTTACCATAAGTTTTAACGAATCTTTATATGGTGAGCTTGGGTAGGTATCAAGAATATCTAGTGCTTTTTGCTGGTAGTCTTTCATTTGCTGCTGGGCATAATCAAGCCCTCCATGAGATTTTACGTAGGCTATTACTTGCTTGACACGGTTTTTATCTTTGTTGTGGTTTTTAACTGAGTTGATGAGCCAGCTTTTATCTTTAGAGGAGGCATTATTAATGGCATAAATTAAAGGAAGCGTCATTTTTTGCTCTTTAATATCGATACCCGTTGGCTTTCCAATAGCCTGGTCTGAATAATCAAACAAATCATCTTTTATCTGAAATGCAATACCAATTAACTCCCCAAAGCTTCGCATTGCCTCTACCTTATCTTCACTGGCATGCACAGATTTTGCTCCCATAGCACAACATGCCGCAATGAGTGTAGCGGTTTTTTGACGTATAATTTCAAAGTAAATTGTCTCTGTTATATCTAAATTTCTTGCTTTTTCTATTTGAAGCAGCTCCCCCTCGCTCATTTCACGCACTGCTACAGATATGATTTTCAATAAATCAAAATCATCATTATCTATAGAAAGCAATAAGCCTTTTGACAATAAAAAATCACCAACCAATACTGCAATTTTATTTTTCCAAAGTGCATTTACAGAAAAGAACCCTCTTCTTCTGTCACTATCATCAACCACATCATCATGCACTAGTGTCGCTGTATGTATAAGCTCAATAACAGATGCACCTCGGTAAGTTCTTTCATTTACCGCACCTTGATTGTTCATCTTAGCGATAAGAAACACAAACATGGGCCGCATTTGCTTTCCCTTTCTATTGACAACGTAATGAGTAATTTTATTGAGCAGGGAAACCTTAGAAATCATGGAATTCGAAAATTTCTTTTCAAAAAGTTCCATCTCTTTTTCAATAGGTAGTTTTATTTGAGCGACTGCTTTCATTGGCATACCAAAAGTACGTTAAATAGTAAGAGCTTATTTATTGTAGATAAAAAAACCAAGAAGAATTATACCCTTATCCGTTTTTGTTTTAAAAGCACACGCTATTTTTTAGCTTTTGTTCTATTTCTATACAAAGAAACATCAACACAGTTTATCATTTCTTGTTTATTAACAGCCACACCCAAAAATTTCTCAATTCTTGCCAGTTCTGATGCAGGGTTCTCTAAAACATCTGTATAGTTAACATATAATATTTCTACACCCGGCTCACTTTTATCCCAAAGGGTAACATTGGCTAATAATTTCTGATATTTATTATACAAAGTCACTGGAAACTCCTGCTCACTTTTGCCAATCATCTTTTGTTGGGACTGGATAATTTCATTTAAATCTCTGCGCATAAAAATAATTTTATACCTAAGGGTTGAGTCTAAATATTTAAGCAGTGGCGCAACAACTTTTACCGCTTTGTCTTGACCCTTTGAGAGCCAAGTATTGTCTTTGTACAATGACATCACAGGTTTATACTCATAATACCCTTTAGGGTTTGAGATATCTGCCTCGCGGAGTTGATCCTGAAGGATATCCACCCCTCCTTTATCAAGCATTTGCATCATAAGTGAGGTTCCAGATCTAGGCAAACCAGAGACTATTGTTACTTGGTTTTCATGATATACATTGGAGACCTCTGCCGTATAATCGATATCTAGTTCTACTTTTTTTATGATATTATCCAAAGACTGTTTTGCCTTATGGAATTCTTTCGGCTTTAAAGAATTTGCCATCTCATAGGCAACCTTAGCATTTTCTAAATCACCAAGGTTTTCTAGCGCTTGACCAAGCAATAAATGAGCCTTGGGGAAATACTTTACAATTTCTATACTTGTTAGGGCATACTCTGCTGCCTCCTCATACTCTTGTTTGTTCAATAATATTTCTGCCATTAAAGTATAGTAGGTTGCCTTTTCAGGTTCTTTCTCTATGGCCTTCTCTAATTGCTGTGTTGCAATATCTAGATTACCCAACACAAAATTAAGCGTTGCTTTTTTGTAGAGTATTTGTCCAGAAACAGCTGTGCTTTTATCCAAAATAGCTAGGGCTTCTTTAGGCCTACCTATTTCAGATAAAATATAAGACTCTGTTAAATCTAGATTATAATTTATTTCTGTTTTTGAGTCTTTAACTTTTTGGAGGTATTCTTTAGCCAACACAAACTCTTTTTCTAAAACAGCTATGCTTATCAAATTCATGTAAAAGGGAGCCAAATCTGTTGGGGGAGTTTCCTCTAACAGCTCTAACAGTAATTTTTTGGATGAAGAGAAATCTTTTTTACCCAAATAAACTCTTGCTAAGTTGTGTTTTAAATCTATCCTGGTCTTTTTTATAGCTACTTCAAATTTCTCATCTAGCTTATCTACATACCCTAGCTCTACTAGTTGCTCCATTGTCTCAGCGTCAGAGAGGGCATCTGTTTGTGTGGTCACTTTAAGATCTCCAAAATCTCCAGGTTCTTTGTCCCAGCTTTCTATGTAGGCAGGTTCTTGGGTCTCTTTAAAAATATCTAGTATCACCTTACCGTCCATATCCTTACCAATTGGCAATCCGTAATGGTGGAGTATCGTTGGAGCAACATCAATTAAGCCCATACCAAAAACCTTTGTGTTTTCTTTTATATTGGGTCCTGCGGCTACAAACATACCAAACTGTCTGTGCTCTAAAGAGGGAGCAGCCTGAACTTTTGGCATTTCTAGTATTCTTTTTTCTCCAGATTCGAAACCATGATCAGACATAACAATGACCGTCGTGTCTTTATCAATTAGCTTTAGCTTTCGCTCCAACATCATATCTTGGAAAATATAAGACCCTGTAACTGCTTCTTTGAAAATATCGTAATTTTCTTTTTCTACCCCTGGTAATTTTGGCGGATGGTATTTCATGAAAGAGTGACAAAAATGATCAATCATATCATAGTACACAGCCATAAAATCCCACTCTGATGTTCTTAAAAGTTTTGTCGCTGCATTGTGTACAGAAGTGTTTTGAGAAACAACACTAGCAATTGCTGCCAAACCTCTGTGCATATCTTGGTCTACATCATGAGCCCTAGGAACAAAAGGATAGAGATGTGCCTGAGTTATTTCAAAGGGAAACATGCGCAGATCTTTAAATTCATCCTTTTTTTCCCAAGGATGAATTACAAACTCACTCATTGGAGTTTGTTTTTTTGGATTTCTTGATGTTTTTTGAAAACGGTCTGAAATTATGGTGCCATTTATAGGTTCAACAGGAAAACTTGGCCACCACCCTACAAGGTTTGACGCTAAGCCTTTGTTGTGGAAGATATTCCAGAGTGCTCTTGTTTTTCTTGATGTTGTTGTAACAGGACGGACAGTTTTGGCATCTGGAGTTACTTCAATAAAACCTAAAACGCCATGTTTATCTGGAGTTTTACCTGTTACCACAGAGGTCCAGAGCATAGGAGAATAAGGCGGATTCATGGTGCTCATATTTCCGTATACACCCCTTTGGATTAAACTCTTTAATGCCGGCATTTTACCTTGGGCAATTAAAGGCCAAATAATATCCCAATCTGCAGCATCCCAACCAATTAATAGTACTTTATTTTTCTTCATCACTGCTAAATCTATTGTGTGCTATTTTTACTTTTCTCCAGGCATCAAAACCAACATCGCCCAAAGCCAAAATGGCTAAGGAACCTTCAACGGTGACTTTTTTGGGATCGAATACTATTTTTTTGGGCTTTTCTGTCATTAAAATGGGTAATATTTAGAGATTCTAGGCAAACTTATTTATATTTACGGTAGTTTAACATGGTAAAGCTGCGAAAGTTTTGCTTAAAATCCTATTTATTATGAAAAAAAATACTTCAACAAAATTAGCAAAAAGGTTAGCTAAATACGGAGCTTTATCTGCTGCTGTATTAGGAGTAGCTGACGCTTCTGGACAAGTAACTTACACAGATGTAAGCCCAGACTTAGTTCTAGAATTAGGTGATACGTTTGACATTGATTTCACTGGGGCAGCTGGTCAAGCAAACGTTCAAATCTCAAACCCTGATGGCCTAGCTGGAGGTACTGCAGCATTAGCATTCCCAAGTTCTGGCGGAGCAATGGTTGGTTTTACAGCAGGTGGATATGAGTATCCTTTAGTTCTTGCTGACGGAGACGTTATTGATGATGCTTCTGGTTACACCACAGTTGGTGTACGTGGAGATTTAAACTACTACGGTTGTGCATATTCAAACAGTCAGTGGTGTGATTTCGTTGAAGACGGAATCTTAGGTGTATCTTTCCAGTTTAATGGAAACACTCACTATGGTTGGGTTCGTATGGACACAGATGTAGGAGGAGATGATGTAATTACTGTTAAAGGATTTGCTTTTGAAGCTACACCAGATACTGCAATTGTTGCAGGAGATGAAGGTACTTTAGGAAACAATGACAACAACCTTAACGGTTTTGCACAGTTTGTTGCTGATGGTCAATTAAATTTAAAAGCAAATACTGCTATGAGTAGCGTTGCAATTTTTGACATTACAGGAAAACAAGTAATTTCTCAAAAGGTAACAAGTACTAATGCTCAAGTAAACCTTGCAGGTCTTAACACCGGAGTTTACATTGCAAAAGTATCTATTGGAAGTACACAAGAGTCTTTCAAGTTTGTAAAGTAATCTAAGAAATTAGAATATATTAAAAAGAGCGCTAGAAATAGCGCTCTTTTTTATTGTTTATTAGCTAACTGCCCACAAGCAGCATCTATATCCTTACCCCTGCTTCTTCTAACAGTAATTGGGATTCTTGCTTTTTCTAACATCGTTATATAAAGATCAAGCGCTTTGTTATCTGCCTGTTGAAACATACCATCATCAATAGGGTTGTACTCTATTATATTTACTTTACAAGGCACATAACTGCAAAAGGTAATAAGGGCGGCTACATCTTGCTTTTGATCATTTATACCACTCCAAACAACATACTCATAGGTTATTTGTTTGGCTGTTTTTTCATACCAATACTCTAAAGACTCCTTAAGATCTGTTAGGGTAAAAGATGTTGCAAAAGGCATGATTTTCTCACGTGTCTCTTGAATAGCAGAATGTAATGATACGGCTAGATTAAACTTTACGTTATCGTCAGCCATTTTCTTTATCATCTTTGGAACACCAGATGTGGAAACCACAATACGTTTTGGTGACATGCCGAGTCCTTCAGGGCTTGTTATTTTTTCTATAGCAGCCAATACGTTTTTATAATTCATCAAAGGCTCACCCATACCCATAAAAACAATATTAGAAAGGGGCCTGTTGTGATACAATCTGCTTTCTTTGTCAATGGCAACTACTTGATCATAGATTTCGTCTGGGTTTAAATTTCGCATACGCTTTAATCTAGCCGTTGCACAAAATTTACAATCCAAACTACAACCAACTTGAGAAGACACGCAGGCGGTGGTTCTTGTGCCTGTGGGTATCAATACAGACTCTACAACAAGGCCGTCATGGAGTTTAACACCATTTTTAATGGTACCGTCCTTACTTCTTTGAATGCTATCTACCTTTATGTGATTGATCACGTAATGAGCCTGCAGATGATCTCTAGTCTGTTTTGAAAGATTTGTCATCTGGTCAAAGGTGTGTGCCCCTTTACTCCAAAGCCACTGGTATACTTGATTACCTCTAAAGGGTTTATCTCCAATAGATTCAAAAAAAGATCGAAGTTCTTCTTTTGATAATGCACGTATGTCTTTTTTGGTTTGCTCCATTGTTTTGCAAAAATACTATTATTTAACCCCACTTTAGTGCATAAAAAAGTCGTTTCTTAGTTTTTAAAGAAACGACAACATAGACACCCTTGATGTTAAAATTACTTATCTACGCTAATTTTTTTTGTGATTTGCTCGTTGGTATTGCCATCTATAAGCTGCAAGAAATAGATTCCTTTAACCACACTCTCAATGTTTATGGTGTTATCGGTGTTTGAAAGGGAACCTCCCATTACACGCTGCCCGGTAGCAGTATACAAATTATAAACAAGATTAGGATATCTTGTATTTGTTACCCTTAGAACGCTTGATGCAGGGTTGGGGTATATTTCTAAAACACCTGTTAATAGATTATCTGGAACCCCTAATATATTTTGCACAGACGCTGTTGTAGTTTGTCCTGTACCAAGAGGGTCTAACCAATCTTTAAGCCTTGAGGAAGGGTTTTGTCCAGCGTCCCAAGAGATGCCAAACCTTCCATAAATATCATAATCATTATTGTTTTCTGTACCTATACAGTTTGATTGTCCTGCGTATAATTGGCCAATGATTTTTCCTGTATCACTAAACAGTGGAGATCCTGAAGAACCGCTCTCGGTAGTTCCAAGCTCCCAGCCATCACCGCTACCCACAGACACTCCGCCAATAAGCCAAACTTGTGTCCCGTTTGCATTTTCTTTTACAGCGCCATCATCATCTCTAGATATCTTCATGATATCTCCATTAGGATGATGAATACCCACCTCAAAAAGTGGCTCAGTATCACTTCTGTCCCAGCCTGCAAAAACAATGTCCCAGGATGGAGGCACAGGATTTACGAGCTCTACTAGCGCAAAATCACTAAGTGCATTATTAGCTCTTAGGGTTGCACCACTAATTGTAAAGTTTGTTTGTATGTCTACACTTGCGTCTTCTTGAGCACAAACCGGAGATGGACTCATCCAGTTAAAACGAACGCTCCAATAGGTAGGGTCACTATTTTGAAGACAATGATTTGCGGTTAATAAAAATGGTTTTTTATCTCCAGCGGTGTTATTGAGCATAGATGCAGAGCATAAATACCCGTTACCTAGAGTAAGTAATGCCACCGCTTTTTTAATAATATTTTTATGACTTTCGAAATCATCACCAACAGGACAGTTTACATCATAGTTGCAAGCCCCACTATCATTAAAATCTTTGTTTTTGGCCACAAACTGAGTTACCCTACCCATTCTATAGCCATGAATAATACTCCCTATTTTTAATCTAGAGATTTGATTTACACCAGCAGGCTCAAAGTATTCTATCCAAATCACATCTCCAGAGACAAACCAAGAACCCAGTTTACCATTAGGGGTGTTCTCTTGTGAGCCGTAGGTGCGTGAAACATCTGTTCTATCTCCATTAAAGAGTTGTAACCGAGCGCCATTTGGAATAAAAATATCATCAAAATTTACACTTAAATTTACGGCATCTGGAGACCTAACACCAACAAGCCAAATCCTACCCTGCTCATTTGGAAGGGTTGTCCAAGACCCTTGGGAGTCTATGTCTATATCTAGTGGTCTTGAAATACCATAGCGCCAGGGTTGATTTTTATAAATATCATTAAGGGCGTCTTCTGCCACAATAGCCTCAAGATCTAGAGGCGGCAATGAGATTATTTTAGAAGAGGAGTCTACATCAAAATCCCAACTAATGGGCTCCTGCGAGCACATAGGCAAGACAGCAACCAGAAAAACAAATATGTATGTGAGTTTTTTTATCAAATCAAAAAAATAGTGGAACTAAAATACATCATTTCAAGCAAATAGCAGCACTAAAACTCTAGAAAAACAAAAAGCGCTACTGCATTACACATTAGCGCTTTTTGTTTTTAAACTACATTGGTGTTAGATAATCAACATCGCATCACCATATGAAAAGAAATTATACTTTTCTTTTATAGCTTCTTGATAGGCTCTTTTAGTGAAATCATATCCTGCAAAGGCAGAAACCATCATTAAAAGTGTAGATTTTGGTGTATGAAAGTTGGTTACCATTGCATTTGCAATACTAAAATCATGAGGAGGGAAGACAAACTTGTTTGTCCAACCTGCATATGGGTTTAAGGTATGTTGAGAAGAAACAGAACTCTCTAAGGCCCTCATTGCAGTGGTTCCTATAGCGCAAATACGTCTTTTTTTAACAATGGCATTGTTAATGATATCAACAGTGCTTTGATCTATGCGCATTTCTTCACTATCCATTTTGTGCTTAGACAAATCTTCTACCTCAACGGCGCTAAAAGTTCCAAGACCAACATGCAGAGTTACTTCTGCAAAATCAACCCCTTTAATTTCTAGACGTTTTAATAAATGCTTAGAGAAGTGAAGCCCTGCTGTTGGAGCCGCTACAGCACCTTCTTCTTTAGCAAAAATAGTTTGGTATCTTTCTGCATCTTCTGGCTCAACGTCTCTTTTAATATATTTTGGAAGTGGCGTTTCTCCCAGCTCTGTTAGTTTATTTCTAAATTCTTCATACGAGCCGTCAAACAAAAAACGAAGCGTTCTTCCTCTTGATGTGGTGTTGTCAATAACCTCAGCTACTAGTGTTTCATCATCTCCAAAATACAACTTGTTTCCAATACGTATTTTACGTGCTGGATCAACTAGCACATCCCAAAGGCGTGTTTCTGGATTTAATTCACGTAGCAAAAATACTTCTATTCTTGCTCCAGTTTTTTCTTTGTTACCATACAAACGTGCAGGAAACACCTTGGTGTTATTCATGACCAAAACATCATCCTGGTCAAAATAGTCGATAAGATCTTTAAACATCTTGTGCTCGATGGTTTGCTCTTTCCTGTTCAAAACCATAAGGCGAGACTCGTCTCTGTTTTCGGCTGGATATTCTGCTAACAACTCTGGTGGTAAATCAAAATGAAAATGTGATAACTTCATGCGCTTTTGTTGGCTTTAAATTCAAAAGCTGCAAATATACAATCTGAGGATAGGCCTTGTCAAGTAAATGGCCATTTATTATTGAAAGTATTTTGAATATGAGAATCTTAGGGCCAGATATTCCTAACAAAAGTCTGCGCTTATTCCCATCTTTTTTAAATCGGAATAATACGCTGGGTATGATTTTGTGACCACCATAGGATCCTGGATAGTAACACAAAACAACTCGGCCAATACCCCAAAAGCCATAGCCATTCTATGGTCATCATAGGTAGCTATTTCTATGTCTTGCGTTCTATTTTCAAAGGCTATCTCGTGAGACTCTAACAGCAATGTGTCTTGCGTGATGTGCACCACAGCGCCTAATTTGGTCAATTCATTTTGCAACGCCACTAGCCTATCAGTCTCTTTTATTTTAAGGGTATGTAATCCCGTAAGATGGCAGGCTATCCCCAATCCAAAACAAGTAACAGCAATGGTTTGAGCCAAATCTGGGCTAGGGGTTAAATCTGCCTTAAAGCCGGCGGGTAGCGGAGTGTCATTTTTTGAGAGGGCTATGGTTTGGGAATCTATAGCTGTGGTTGTAACCCCTAAGGTTTTATAAAGAGAGGCCAATGCGGCATCTGCTTGCAAACTATTTGTTTTAAAACTAGAGAGGTGCACACAGCGTTTTTTTGACAGCGCTACTAAACTATAAAAGTAAGATGCCGAACTCCAATCTCCCTCAACAGCAATCTTAACCTTGTTGCTTTTTTTTAAGGGCAGTATCCTAATATCTTGACCTTTAAAAGTACTCTCTACCCCAATACTAGAGAGTAAAGACAACGTCATGTCTATGTAGGGTTTTGAGGTAATGTTGCCTGTAAGGGTAAGGGTAAGCCCTTTTTTTAAATAAGGCCCAATAAGTGCTAATGCAGAAATGTATTGGCTACTCACACTAGCATCTATAGTAACATTACCACTGAGAGCGGCAGGTGCTATTTTAAGGGGAGGATATCCTTGTTTACCTGTATACGTTATAGCTGCGCCCATATCCCTTAAAGCGGCTACCAAAGGGCCTATAGGCCGCTGAAGCATTGAAGGGCTTCCTGTTAGGGTAATTTCTTTTTGGGTAGTTGCGGCTAGATAAGCGGTTAAAAAACGCATTGCCGTACCTGCGTGATGAATATCTAGCATATCCTCTTGGCTAGCGAGCGCTTTTTGCAATACAGTAGTATCATCACAAAAGGCTATATTTGCTATCTCAATATCTGGATATAAGGCTTGCAAAATTAAAAGTCTATTACTCTCACTTTTAGAACCAGACAAAAAAATAGAAGCCTGGGGTATATCTTTATATTTTGAGAGTTTTGCAATCATTTATTTTTAGTGGCTTTCTCTTTTAATTTTCCCCAAAACTTTCCGTAGGTCATTGAAAAGCCATAGACAAAACCTCCAAGTAGTAGTGCAACAACCGTTCTTAAACTCACATTTAAAAACCCTGCACTAAAGCCAACAAAGGCCCATTGTACCAAAAAGAACACAACGGCAAAGGCCAATGTAAGTGTTGCCACAGATTTCCAAAACCCTTTATGGCTAGTAACTTTTTTAAACATTAGTGTAGTTTTTCATTGTTGTGATGCCTGTCATGATCACGCTTGGTTTTAATATCCAATTTTTTATCAAAGGCATCTTGTAAATCTACGCCTGTCTGGTTGGCAAGGCACAAAACTACAAACATAACATCTGCTAGTTCTTCTCCAAGATCTTTGTTTGTATCACTTTCTTTCTCACTTTGTTCTCCATAGCGCCTGGCAATTATGCGGGCTACCTCTCCTACTTCCTCTGTGAGTTGCGCCATGTTTGTAAGTTCATTAAAATAACGAACTCCATGGGTTTTAATCCAGGTATCAACTTCTTTTTGTGCGTTTTTAATATCCATTACTCTTTATTTTTTGAATCTATCGTGATCGTTACAGGGCCATCATTTATAAGAGCTACATCCATCATAGCTCCAAATTGTCCTGTTTGTATTTTCTTGTCGAGCTCCTTTTCTAAACTATCTACAAACCCCTGGTATAATGGTATTGCAACCTCTGGCTTGGCAGCCTTTATAAAAGAAGGGCGATTGCCTTTTTTAGTGCTGGCATGAAGTGTAAATTGGCTTACCACAATAACATCTGCGTCTATATCTTGAAGCGATACATTCATGGCTCCATCTAGGTCTTCAAAAATACGAAGCTTGGCCACTTTTGCCACCAACCAATCTATATCTTGCTGGGTATCTTGAGTTTCAACGCCCACTAAAATAAGCAAACCTTTTTGTATTTCTGAAATTTTAACCCCTTGAACACTAACCGAGGCTTCTTTCACTCTTTGTATCACTACTCTCATACACAAATGTAATAGTAAGAGCTCTCAGGCAATTTGAGTGCAGCTCTAATTATTCTTTTTTGTTATAAATATCTTTTCTGAAATGTTCTTGTTCCCCCTCTAAAATTTGCAAATAACTCTTATAGCGAGACCATGATAGTGTGTCGTTTTCTAAAGCATCTTTTACGGCGCACTTAGGCTCCTGTTTATGCAAGCAGTTGTTGAATTTGCACTGATCTTTAAGTTCAAAGAACTCAGGAAAATAATTACCCAGCTCTTGTTTTTCTACCTCAACAACTCCAAATCCTTTAATCCCGGGAGTGTCTATAATTTGAGCCCCAAAAGAAAGATCGTACATTTCTGCAAAGGTAGTGGTATGCTGCCCTTGCATGTGTTGGGTAGAAATTTGCTTTGTTTTTAGTTCTAGTGTTGGCTCTAAAGTATTTACTAGGGTAGATTTTCCTACCCCACTATGTCCAGAAAACATAGACACTTTACCTTGCATCATTTGTTTTACCTTATCTATGTTTTTTCCTGTTTTGGCTGAAATACCAACACACTCATACCCAATAGACCTATATAGGGCTGCGAGGTACTTTATCTCTAGGGTTTGTTCCTCGTTGTAGGTATCAATTTTATTAAAAAGCAGCACTGCTTTTATGTGATAGGCTTCTGCCGTTACCAAAAAACGATCTATAAAGGGTGCAAATGTAGGCGGGTTGTTTAGGGTTACCAGCAAAAAAGCCACATTTACATTAGCAGCAATAATATGTGTTTGCTTAGATAGGTTTACAGATTTGCGTATAATATAATTTTCTCGAGGTGCAATTTTATTGATAATGCCAATAGTTTCATCACCTTTAGTTTCTACTTCAAATACTACATGATCTCCTGCAGCTACTGGGTTGGTGCTTTTTATGCCTTCAATTCTAAACTTTCCCTTTATTTTACATTCATAGAAAACTCCGTCGGTAGCCTTAACGGTATACCAACTCCCTGTAGATTTATAGACAACTCCATTCATTAATTACAAAACTCTGAAATTTTAATGGGATGGCATACATTTTATATAGATTTGCTGAAATTAATTTAATAAAAAACAACTATGAAAAAACTTATTTTAGTAGTAGCACTAGTGGCTTTATTTTCTTTTGATGTAAACGCACAAGTCTACCAGTATCAAACAGTAACTGTAATAGAGTCTATAATCCCTAATGGTTTGGGAAGGTCTCGTATGATTTCAGCTAATGACACCAGAAATTATAAAGATGCAACCTCTACAAAAACTGGAGAAAAGGATGAAAGAAACAAAACCGATCGCGGAGAAATTCGTGTAAAGGGGTATGATGAAACCAAACTATTAAACTTCTTTAACATTGGAGGAATTCGTTTTCAGAACATTGCAACAAATGATGCGCTTGTAACTTCTAAGATCAACACCATGGCAGAAGAAGGCTGGGAATTAGCCTTTGTAAACAGTGGTATAGAGAGTGACGCTGGTAAAGATGATGGAAAAGGTATCTATATAACGCGTTATATTTTTAGGAAAGTAAAATAATGTAATACTTTCAAGAAAAAAAAGCCTGTATCAAACATACAGGCTTTTTTTCTTAATTACTTTTTTGTAATGACTTTGTTCTGGTGATTAATTGATTCTTGATGGATGGCCTTATAAATTTTCAAGATAAAAGCTTCACTTAGCTTATTTTCTTCTCCCTCCAATATCATTTTATTTAAAATATCATTCCATCGTTTTGTTTGCAAAATAGCGATATTGTTTGATTTTTTTAAAGCACCAATTTGATCGGCAATTCCCATTCGTTTGCCAAGGGTATCAACAAGTTGGTGATCTAAAACATCTATTTTAGTACGTAGTGTATTGAGTTTGTTTTTAAACTCAATAGCATCTGTTTCATGAAGAGGTATGCGTAAATCTTTGGTCATTTGCTTTAAAACCCCTGGTGTTATTTGCTGCTGAGCATCACTCCAAGCATTGTCTGGATCATGATGGGTTTCTACCATAATACCGTCATAGTTAAGATCTAAGGCTGTTTGGCATAAATCAAAAATAAGATCTCTTTTCCCTGCGATATGTGAAGGGTCAAGAATAAGCGGAAGGTCTGGAAATTCATTTTGTAAATCAATAGGTATTTGCCACTCTGGATTGTTACGGTAGGTCTGCTTCTCGTAAGAAGAAAATCCTCGGTGTACTGCCGCCAAATTTTTCAATCCAACCTTATAAAAACGCTCTACAGCCCCAAGCCACAAGGCTAAGTCTGGATTTACAGGGTTTTTAACCAGTACGGTTTTACCTGTACCCTTTAACGCTTCTGCAATTTCTTGAACCATAAATGGAGACACTGTAGTGCGAGCTCCAACCCACAAAATATCAACATCGTGCTTTAAAGCTAAATCAACATGGGCGGCATTGGCCACCTCTGTTGTTGTTAGTAAACCTGTCTCTTGTTTGGCTCTTTGCAGCCATTTAAGACCTATTTCGCCAACGCCCTCAAAATTACCTGGGCGTGTTCTTGGTTTCCAAATACCAGCTCTTAGCACGGTGGTATCTGTGTCTTTTAATTGATGTGCAATTTCTAAAACCTGCTCTTGTGTTTCTGCGCTGCAAGGCCCTGCAATTAACAATGGATGCGAAAGCCCCATGTTTTTTAACCAAGCACCTAATTCTTTATTATTTTTCATAGATTAAATCAAAAAAAAGAGCCTCTATTGAGGCCTTTTGGGTGTATTAAAATACAATAATCCAACTTTAATTGAAATTTTGTAATGCAGACCAGCACCCTTTGGCAAAAGCGTAATGCTATTTACTTTACGGTAAACAAAAGTAGCTATTCTAGTAGGGTTTAAAAATTATTTGTGAAACTATTAGCAAATCTACTCTCCTAATATAGCATGCACTAAGTGAAGGTTAACAGCATCTAAGTTATCATCATTCACACAGACCATATTTTGCTTTTTGCTGGCTTTAGAAATTCTCTCCAAAAAAAACAAATCATTGAGATTTGCTTTGGTCAATTTATTCAAAAATTAATTGACCTGTAAAAAGCGTCTCTACCTCAACTATAGCTGGGCGATTTACACAAATTACATCTCCAGTGCTTACCAGTTGCCCGGAGAGTTTGTCTATAGGGTGTACAATCATTTTGTTGGCGCTTCTGTGAAAAAAATCAAACTCATTTACCAAGAAGTCTCTACCCTCAAAGCGCGGGTTTTCATCATTAAAAACTACCCTCGCAGTGTTAGCAGCGCCGCTTATATAAAAAACACTTTGCCCATTTGCGCTTACATTAAAAGCATCACACATAACATCTAGATAAAAATCACCTGCTTTTTTTAAAGACACTATACCACCTGGGCCGCTACCGGTATTACTAGTTAATGTTAATTCTGGGAAAGCTAAGGTGCCTATGCTTGTTATATCATAGTTTGAGGAGTTTCTAATGTGTGTGAGATTTGGTGTTGTTATTGTAACCACTGTAAGGCCGTAATCTCTCACAAAATTACACGCATTTGTATCTCTAACAATCAAGGTGTCATCAAAAACATATACAGAAACATCTGTAAGCAAATTCTCTGCGGTGGTAAGACTAACCTGCTGCACATCACCTTGCTTTATAAGCAATGTAACCTCTCCCTCTGATCTTACTCTTAAAAAAGGAGGTACCTCAACTGTCATTGTAACGCTATCTCCAGCGGCCTGAAAACAATCACCAATAGCGTCAGAATTACAAGAGCACAAGAGCCCCAGTAACACAAGTGCTGTTGTTTTTTTAAATGCTAAGAGTATTATTTTCTTCATTATTTTAAATTCTAAAACCAACGCCAAATGCAACATTTTCTGCACTTGCCCAGTGAGATTTTAAGGTAACCACTGCAAATACTTTTTCGGAAATGTAATACTTTAAACCGGGCCTTAAATACACGCGAGCTTCAAACTTATAGGGGTAATAAGCATAATAACCAACCTGGCCAATAAGAGATAATTTATTTAGATGTAATTCATAGCCAACAAAAACACCAACTCTCTTGTAGTCTTCATCTCCAGTAACTCCATTTTGAGGAAACGCAGCAGCGCTATAGGCTATTTCTGTTTCTAAAAATTTAGCAAAAATAGCATCTACCCCCAGTTGTATAGAGCTTTTATAGCTCAATCTTTTGTCTGCATATCCAGAGACAACAACAAATGGTTTTTGACCAAGGCCAATTACCCGCCCTTCCTGAATACCGCCACGAAGCACCATATTAAAATGTATGGGTTGTGTTACTTTATCAAAACCAGCTTTTGTAGTATAACTAGGTTGGGTATCTGCATCTATTTGGTAGGTAACACCCAGTGTGGCAGCAAAGGTATTGGCGCTTGAGTTTGGAGATTTAACACTTGAGTTTGAATAATGAATCAAAGAGAGGCCTGCCTTGAGCCCAAAACCTTTGAAAATAGCAGGTTTATTGTACCCAAGCATAAAATATGAAGACCCTAGCAAGTGAGTACCGTAGGCATTATTATTTGGGTTTGTGTCAATATCATAGGGGTTTTCTGCGTATGCGATACCTGAAGCAATACGCAAAAACAGGTTTCTTTTCAGAAAATAAAAATTATAGTGTCCATGTATACTTATGGTGCTGCCCAAGACATCATTTTGAGGGTTTTGATACACCATAGACACCCCAAAATCTGGATAATTATAAGCCTCTTGCCAACGCTCTGATCCAAAGGTTTTAACATTGTAGCCTAAGATAAACCCCTTTGGGTGGCCTTTAATAAGGTGCTCTATATCTTTATTGTGTCTTAAAATACTACCATAGAAATAGTTGGCATCTATAAAAGTAGACTCCTTTTGTTGGCCTTGCATTGCCATGGCGCTTAAAATAGCAACAATTAATAGTAGTTTTTTCACATTGCAAATTAAAAGAAACCGTGGGGTTTTAAAAAGGTAAATTCGTTAAATCAACATTACCGCCAGATAAAATAATACCCACCTTCTTGCCAGCAAATGTTTTTTTGTCTTTCAGTAGTGCTGCAAAAGGTACAGCGCAAGAGGGTTCTATAATAATTTTAAGGCGCTCCCATAGTAGTTTCATGGCAGAGATTATTTCCTGCTCCTCTACTCGTATAATATCTGTAACTAGGGTTTTAATGATAGGAAAATTTTTATCTCCTAGATGTGTTCGTAAGCCATCTGCAATTGTATTTACAGTTGTGTTGTACTCGATTTTTCCAGATTGCAGAGATCTATACCCATCATCTGCGTTAAAAGGTTCTCCGGCGTATACGCCTATGGATGATCCGTAATATTTTGCAGCCAGGGCGCTACCGGCAAGCAGCCCGCCTCCCCCAACGGGTGTAATGATACAATTTAGTGATGGGTGCTCTTGTAACAGTTCTATGGCTGCAGTACCCTGCCCTAAAATTACATCTATGTGATTTGATGGGTGCAAAAAAGTAGCACCCGTTTTGTTTTTTATTTGACTAGCCATTGCCTCACGTGCTGCAATAGTAGCTTCAGACTCATAAATAATACCTCCATAGCTTACAACAGCATCTTTTTTAACCTGTGGCGCATTATTTGGCATTACAATGTATGCAGGTATGCCTAGATTTTTTGCTGCCAAAGAAACGGCCTGCGCAAAATTACCAGAACTATGGGTAACCACCCCTTTTGCTTGATCTGCTTGAGGTATTTGTAAAATAGCATTGATGGCGCCTCGCATTTTAAAAGCGCCCATTTTTTGAAAATTTTCGCACTTAAAAAAAATAGATGCTCCACTAAGCTCATCTAGTAATCTAGAGGTTAAAACTGGGGTTTGATGCACATGTGGGCGTACTCTATCAAAAGCTTGTTGAACATCTCTCTGGCTTGGTATCATTGCAGAAGTAATTAGCTTGGTTAGACTGTTAAAATAGTATTATTTAAAGTAATGGTATAGTTTATCTTCACTGAACTCTCAAAAGTAATAGACACAGAACAGTACTTCTCAAAACTCAACGCTGCTGCTTTTATAACCTTTTGGGGAGCTATGTTTGCCTCTATAATGATATGCACATCAATACGCTCAAAGGGCTTTGCTTGTTTTAGTTGTTTTCTTGAACCGGTAACCTCTATTTGATACGAGTCTATTTTTTGCTTTTGTTTCTCTAGAATATATATCACATCAATGGCGCTGCAACTCCCAACACCCATTAACAGTAACTCCATGGGGCTTGCACCTTGAGCTCCTTCTTTGGAGGTATTGTCTATCATAATAGGCACGCCAGAGCTCCCTTTTGCTTGAAATAAATATGCATCGTCTTTTCTCTCTAAAGTAACCTTCATAATGCTTTGGTGTATGTTACTACAAATATTGCAAATAAAATTCTTATTCGAAGAATGTTACTGTAAACTCGAGAGGCAATTTGCATTAAAGTTTTTTAATCTTAAACAAACATGTACCTTTGCTTTATAATTAAGAGGAAAGATTTGACTGCTTGCAACCTCTTTCTGAAATATATATTTCAGAAAAAAAATTCTAAACTATCGTTAGAGTTTAAATGCTAAATCAGTGAATTGCACTTTTTGCAATCTTCTGTGGACCCTAGGTCAAATCTACCCTATTTTACTAAAATCATTAAACCCCATTTATATGGCGTATTTATTTACCTCAGAGAGTGTTTCTGAAGGACACCCAGACAAAGTTGCAGATCAAATAAGTGATGCGCTTATAGATAACTTTTTAGCCTTTGATCCTAAGGCTAAGGTAGCTTGTGAAACCCTTGTAACAACGGGCCAAGTTATATTGGCAGGAGAAGTAAAAAGTAGTGTATATCTAGATGTGCAAAAAATTGCTCGCGATGTTATCAATAAAATTGGATATACTAAAAGTGCATATCAATTTGACGGAAACTCTTGTGGAATACTTTCTGCAATACATGAGCAATCTAGTGATATTAACCAAGGCGTAGATAAAACAAATCCCGAAGACCAGGGTGCTGGTGACCAAGGAATGATGTTTGGTTATGCTACAGATGAGACAGAAAACTTCATGCCTTTAGCCCTAGATTTATCTCATAGGCTACTTATTGAATTAGCACAGTTGCGTAGAGAAGAAAAAGATATTCCTTACCTAAGACCTGATGCAAAATCTCAGGTAACTATTGAATATTCTGATGATAATATACCGCAAAGAATAGATGCTATTGTAATTTCAACCCAACATGATGATTTTGACAGCAACGATACGCGCATGCTGGAAAAAATAAAAGAAGACATTATTACTATTTTAATTCCGAGGGTAATAGCAAAATTAAAACCAAACATACAGGCTTTATTTAATGATGCTATTACATACCATATCAACCCAACAGGAAAGTTTGTAATTGGTGGTCCTCATGGAGATACGGGTTTAACTGGACGTAAAATTATTGTAGACACCTATGGCGGCAAAGGAGCTCATGGTGGTGGTGCTTTTTCTGGAAAAGATCCAAGTAAGGTTGACAGATCTGGAGCTTATGCTACAAGACATATTGCTAAAAATCTAGTTGCTGCCGGGCTTTGCAAAGAAGTTTTGGTTCAAGTATCCTACGCTATTGGTGTTGCAGAGCCAACCAGTATTAACGTAGATACTTATGGAACATCTAATGTGAAACTAACAGACGGGGAGATTAGTGAAGTTGTTGAAGGCCTTTTTGACATGCGCCCTTATTTTATAGAACAACGCTTAAAGCTGCGCCAACCAATGTATAGCGAAACTGCTGCATATGGACACATGGGCCGTGAAAACAAAGTAGTTACCAAAACCTTTACCATACCTAATGCCAAAAGCAAAACAATGGAGGTAGAACTATTTACCTGGGAAAAACTAGACTTTGTAGAAAAAGTTAAAAACGCATTTTCTTTATAAACGAAACCATTACAATAAAACTAAACACTACCAAGGTATCGATGGCAGTGTTTTTTTTATTTAAAAGAGTAATTATAAAAAAGTAGTTGTATAAAAAATTGTTGGGGTAATGTTAAAGTGTGCTGCTAAAAAAAAAGAGCGTGGTATCTTTAAAATAAAAATGCGAACGCTACTTTTTATAACCTTATTTCTAGTCACTTCCATGGAAGCTCAAACTGTTTTTAATTTCTCCAAAAATGCCCAGCTAAACAACTGGTATGTTGTTGATGACGGTGTGATGGGAGGACGCTCTAAAGGGAGCATAAGGCAAGACCAAGAAGGACACGTTGTGTTTGCTGGACAAATCTCACTTAAAAATAATGGCGGGTTTTCATCCCTGCGCTATCGTTTGCCTGAGCCCATAAGTACCCAAGGTGTAACACAAGTAGTACTCAAGATTAAAGCAGATGGTAAAGACTATCAATTTAGAGTTACAGACCAAATTGGGAAAAGATATTCTTACATCACCACCTTTACCACCAACGGATCTTGGCAAGAGATTGCCATACCGCTAAATTCTCTCTACCCCTCTTTTAGAGGGCGCTCTTTGAATATGCCAAATTTCAGTGGAGACGTTTTACAAGAAATCACTTTTTTAATAGGTAATAAAAAGGAGGAAGACTTTGAGTTGCTTATAGATAGTATTACCCTTAGATAAAACCATTACCTGCTTATAAAAAAGTAGCCCAAGGAAGTGCTTTCTGTACCTGTGATATTTGAACTTCTAGGTCTTTTTTAAAGTGGATATGGGCCTTTGAATGCCCATTAAAAGGGGTATGAAGCAAGCCAGATTGTATGGTTGCTATTTTTTTTTGGAGCGCTGCAGTTTCTGGGCATATCCAAGAGCCAGTAAAGGCATTCCAAATAATAGCAATGGCCGTTTGATTTGGATGAATTAAATCTTCTTTATAATATCGATAATCACGCAACTCATCCATCATAATCTCATATGAGGGAAAATAATAATTTAATTTCTCTGGAGATACAATCTCTTGCACCCCAGCAATTAAATGTGCCTTACTCCTGCTATTGGCTAAAAGGCCATCTTTGATATGGCGCACGGGAGAGACCGTATTTATAATGCTACATGTTGGGTTAATTGCTCTTAGCTTGGTTTCTATACCAAGTAAAACATCGCTCACATCATCTGGAGATAGCAGCTGTTTTACAAACTTTTTTTGAGGAACTTTATGGCAATTTGCAACAATGGTATCTTTCTCTAGATGTCTATATACCCAGGCGGTACCAAATGTAAAAACAACATGGCTTGCCTCTAAAAGTGAGGTTCTAAGTTTTTCAAGGGCCGAGTTTAAAGCAGAGATTAAATCTTCCTCAGAGGTATTAGATAATTTTGAGTGTGCCAAAAAACAATGCCACTGCTCGTTTTGAAGAAAAACATCTTTTGATGTAAACCAGGTTTGATTTACTGCCCTAGTAATCAATTTCTCTATGGCTACAGGATGAAACAAAATACCAAAAGGGTTGGTGCACTGCTGGAATTTATAATACTCCAGTTTTGCTCCCATATTTTGAGCAAAACAACTCCCTAACAAAAGTACCTTTGAGCTGTAGTTTATAGGTGGGTTTTGCCTTGATAGTTTTATTGGAGTTGTGAGTTTCATCTTATAGAATATAGTCTTTCACTTGTGCTAAGGCTATGGCAATACCTTCTGGTTTTTTACCACCTGCAGTGGCAAAAAATGGTTGCCCACCACCTCCACCTTGGATGTGTTTCCCTAGTTCACGTACAATTTTACCAGCATCTAACCCTTTACTTGAAACCAGTTGTTTGTCTATATAGCAGGTAAGTAATGCTTTATCATTTGCTTTACTACCAAAGAGGATAAATAAATTATCAATCTCTCCCCCAAGCTCAAAGGCTAAGTCTTTGAGTCCTGCAGCGTCAAGGTCTAGTTCTTTGGTTAAAAAGTGTACTCCGTTTAACTCAACAACTTCATTTTTTAAATCTCCCTTTATGTTTTTTGCCTTTTCTTTTAACAGTTGTGCTACCTGCTTTTGAAGTGCACTATTTTGCTCCTGCATACTTGTTACGGCTTTTACAGGATCTTGGGCATTGTTTAATGATTTTTGAAGTGCCGAGAAAGCGCTACTTCTATCAATATAATACTGTTTGGCAGCATCGCCGGTAATTGCCTCAATACGGCGTATACCACTTGCAACTGCTCCTTCACTGGTAATTATAAAATGCCAAATACTACTGGTATTTGAAACATGTGTACCCCCGCACAATTCCATAGAATTTCCAAATTTAATAGCTCTTACCGCATCTCCATACTTTTCTCCAAAAAGTGCAATAGCTCCTTGATCAATGGCTTGTTGGTATGGAATATTTCTTTTTTCTTCTAAAGGCAATTCTTCTTTAATACGTGCATTCACAAAATCTTGAACCTCTAAAAGCTCTTCATCTGTCAACTTACTGAAATGCGAAAAATCAAAACGCAAAGAACCACTATGCACCATAGATCCTTTTTGCTCTACGTGTGTCCCAAGCACTTTACGAAGTGCTTGATGCAGCAGGTGTGTTGCAGAGTGATTGGAGGCAGATCTAGAACGTTGTTTGTTATCTACAACGGCCTTAAAACTCTCTTTGGGCTTTCTTGGCAGGTTTTTTGAAAAATGGACAATCAAGTTGTTTTCCTTCTTGGTATCTACAATATAAACAACCTCTCCATTGCTAGCCTCAAGGTATCCTTTGTCTCCAACCTGGCCTCCACCCTCTGGGTAAAAAGGAGTACGGTTAAATACTAGTTGGTACATTTCTCCATCTTTTTTACTTGCTACTTTACGGTATTTTACAATTTGAATTTGAGTTTCAAGAGTATCATAACCAACAAACTCTTCCTGGGTATCTTGGGTAAGTGTTACCCAGTCTCCAGTAGCTATTTTGGTTGCAGATCTAGATCTATCTTTTTGTTTTGCAAGAGCAGCCTCAAATCCCTTTTGGTCTAAATCATACCCGCGTTCTCTGAGTATAAGGGCTGTTAAATCTATAGGAAAACCAAAAGTGTCATACAATTCAAAGGCTTTTACACCAGAGATTGTTTTACGCTCCGCTTTTTCAATAACACTATCAAGGAGCACCAATCCTTGATCTAGCGTGCGCAAAAAAGAAGCTTCTTCTTCTTTGATGACGTTGGTTATTAAATTCTTTTCTTTCTTTAATTCTGGAAATGCGCCACCCATTTGTTTTATTAGGGTGTCTACCAGCTTATAGATAAAAGGATCTTTGGTATTTAAAAAAGTAAAACCATAGCGTACCGCTCGGCGTAAAATTCTTCGAATTACATATCCGGCACCCGTATTACTTGGTAATTGCCCATCTGCGATAGAAAATGCAACCGCCCTAAGGTGGTCACTAATAACGCGAACAGCAATATCTACCTTTTGATCTGTACCATAGGCTACACATCTGGTCACCGCTTCTATTTCTCTAATAATTGGTTTAAAAACATCGGTATCATAGTTACTCTTTACTCCTTGTAATACCATGCACAGACGCTCAAAGCCCATTCCGGTATCTATGTGCTGGTTGGGTAAAATCTCTAGAGAGGCATCTGCCTTACGGTTGTATTGCATAAATACCAAGTTCCATATTTCAACCACTTGTGGGTGATCCATATTAACAAGGGTTTTTCCGTCTACGGCAGCTTTTTCCTGGGGGGTTCTAATATCAACATGAATTTCACTACAAGGGCCACAAGGTCCTTGAGCGCCCATTTCCCAGAAATTATCGTCTTTGTTGCCCATCAGTATTCTATCCTCAGAGATAAACTCTTTCCAGATATCATAGGCCTGGCTGTCCATCTCTAGGTTGTCTGCATCATCACTTCCTTGGAAAACTGTAACATATAAAATGTCTTTATCTATTTTGTAAACCTGTGTTAGTAGTTCCCAAGCCCAAGCAATGGCCTCTTTTTTAAAATAGTCTCCAAAACTCCAGTTACCTAGCATTTCAAATAAGGTATGGTGGTAGGTGTCATACCCTACCTCTTCCAAATCATTGTGTTTTCCGCTCACACGTAAACATTTTTGGGAGTCTGTGAGGCGGTTATTTTTGGGTGTTGCATTTTCAAGGAAGAACTCCTTAAAAGGAGCCATACCACTGTTCACAAACATAAGCGTAGGGTCATTCTTCAACACCATTGGTGCAGAGGGAACAATACTGTGTTTTTTACTTTCAAAGAAGTTTAAAAAAGTAGCGCGAATTTCTTGAGATTTCATATGTGTTTTTTGTACTGAAATTTTAATTCAAAAGGCTATGCCGAAAACAATTTCTATATTTGTATAACGTTACCAATACCAAGGTCACCTATTTAACAACAAAAATAAGTTTTTTTAATTTATGAGTAAGGTAAAATATTACTATGATAGTGAAACATTATCATACCGGAAAATAGAGCATAAAAAAGGGCGCAAAACTGGGCTGTTTATTTTAAGTTTTATGGGCGTTTTACTCAGTGGGTTTTTATTAATGCTCCTGTTTCTAAACTTACCAAATTTCGAAACTCCAAAAGAAAAAGAACTCAACAGAGAGTTAACAAATTTAGAGTTTCAAGTAAAACTGCTGAACAAAAAAATGAACCAGGCAGAAACGGTATTAACAGAAATTGCAGAGCGTGACAACAATCTATACCGCATTTATTTTGAAGCCAACCCTATACCCCAGGAGCAAAGAAAAGCTGGTTTTGGTGGTATAAATAGATATAAAGACTTAGAAGGTTTTGATAACTCCAAATTAATTATCTCTTCAAACAAGCGCATTGACATCCTAACCAAACAAATTGTAGTGCAGTCAAAATCTTTGGATGAAATTGCAGCTTTAGCCACAGAAAAAGAAGCACTTTTAAAAAGTATTCCAGCCATACAGCCAGTCAAAAACGAAGATTTGACACGAATGGCATCTGGATATGGATATAGGACAGACCCCTTTACAAAGGCTAGAAAGTTTCATTTTGGTATGGACTTTACAGCCCCAAGGGGTACTCCAGTATACGCAAGTGGAGACGGAAGGGTCTCTAGGGCAGACAACAGAGCATCAGGCTATGGAAAACACATACGCATCACTCATGGTTTTGGATATATGAGCCTGTATGCACACCTTTATAAATACAATGTAAAAAGAGGTCAACGAGTAAAAAGAGGAGATTTAATTGGTTTTGTGGGGAGTACAGGACGCTCTGAGGCGCCACATTTGCACTATGAAGTTTTTAAAGACAAGAAACGCATCAACCCTATTAATTTTTACTACGGAAATCTAAGCCCTAAAGAATTTGCAGATATCCTTAAAAAGAGTATCCAAGAAAACCAGTCTCTGGATTAATTATTACAGGTTAATAAGCTAATAGAACTTAAAAAAAGACAAACCAAAAATGCACATAGAACTTCCAGAAAAATTATATTACAGCATAGGAGAAGTAGCAGAAGCCTTTAAGGTGAACACCTCTCTTATTAGGTTTTGGGAGAAAGAATTTGAAGTATTGCAACCAAAAAAAAATGCCAAGGGGAATAGAAAATTTACCCCTAAAGATATTAAAAATCTTGAACTTATATACCATTTGGTAAAGCAGCGTGGCTTCACCCTTGAAGGAGCTAAAACACACCTCAAAGAAAACAAAGGCAAAACTTTAGAGAATTTTGACATCATTCGTAAATTAGAAAGCGTGAAATCTGAGTTGCTTAAAATTAAAGAACAATTATAATTAAATACAGTAGCCAACGTCTACTAGCTTTTAAATAATACTATCTTTAAGGCTACAATAAATAGTATGTTAGCACTAAAAATACACCCAAATCTTATTGAATGCGGCACAGATGAGGCAGGTCGCGGATGTCTTGCTGGTCCTGTTACTGCGGCTGCTGTAATCCTGCCCGATGATTTTACCCATCCGTTTCTTACAGATTCTAAACAACTCAGCGAAAAAAAGAGACTGGAGCTTAAACCCATCATTGAAGCAGCAGCCATAAGTTATGGCGTCTCTCATGTCATGATGGAAAAGATTGACCAAATCAACATCTTAAACGCATCTATTTTGGGCATGCACCGCTCTATAGACCAGCTCTCTACCCGCCCAGAATTTATAGCCATTGACGGAAACCGTTTTAAACCCTATCACAAAGTTAGGTATGAGTGTGTCGTTAAAGGAGATGCAAAATATTTACATATTGCCGCTGCCTCCATACTGGCCAAAACAGCAAGAGATTTGTACATGGAGAAACTTCATGAAGAATTTCCTATGTATAACTGGAAACAAAACAAGGGCTACCCAACCAAAGAGCATAGAGCTGCTATTTTTAAATATGGGCCTTCTCCCTACCATCGCAAAAGTTTTAAATTACTACCAGATCAATTACGTCTAGATATATAAGTGTGTTGAAAACCCGTCAATAAACAAAGTCAACAATGTCTATATTTTAAGCAATCCTTTATACTTTTGTAATTATGACGTCTTTAAAAAGAATCGCCTTACTCTTTACAATTTCTCTACTAATTAGCAGTTGTGACTCCTATGAATCATCTCATAGATCTATGCTAGATTTTATAGACCCTAGTTGGGCTCTTATCTATAGCGTAGATGATGTCTCTCAGGTAGAGAAAGACCTCCAAGACAATGTGCTTCTTGGAAAAATAAGCACTACAAAGTTGCAGCAAGTGCTAAAAAAACATCCTTTTATTGGCAAACTTCCCTACAGCTCAGAAATATTAATAGCCCTACCCAAGGCCCAAGACACTGCAAACAATGTTCTGGTAATTGCCAAATCTCACAAAACAACTCCCCAAGACAGCCTGCAAAACACAAGCCCTCCAAAAAAAGGCATTGTCATTAAAAAATACTCTGGAGAGACAATTTATCAAGCACAGGTTGGAGACTACATACTTTTATCCGGAACTAAAAAATACCTGGAAAAGGCACTAAAGCAAGAAAAAAACCAGGATTTGGCCCTTGTCAAACTAATGGGCTCAAACACTTTTAAAGGCATTAGTGTTTATACAAAATACAACACTTTTTTGGATTCTGAGGCTACTTTAAGCGCCTGGAACGGCCTTGATTTAACTCTTGTTTCTAAGGGCATACAAGGCTCTGGAATAGCCATGATACAAGATAGTTTGCAATTACTATCTGTATTTAAAGGACAACAATCCCATGGGTTTTCTATGGCTAGTATGATACCAAATACAGCCTTAAGGGGTCGCGCTATTGGGTACTCCAATGCTGGGCTTTTACACCAAAACATCAAAATCTATAAAAAAGACAGTACACAGGCGGTGCTCCCAGATGTGTTTGAAACCTTAAAAAGCATAGGACAAGTAGTTTTAAATAATGGTGAGATAACCCTTATGGAGAGTCTTGATAGCCAGTTATCTTTAGAGAGTTTGGCAAAGTATATTTCTCGTGGAGAAACCTATAGAGATGTTATACTCTACAGCTGTAACACTCCAAGTATTGTAGCGCAAACATTTAGCCCATTGTTACAAGGCCACCAAATTAATGTGCTTTTTAGTATAGATAATTATATTATTGGGGCAAGCAATATGGAAGTTGCACAGCAATACATCAATGCTATAGAAACCCGCAGCACACTATCTGAGGCCTCTTATTTTAAAAATAGTACTCAGCAGTTGCCTACCAACTCCTCCTTATTGGTTTTTGAACAGCAGTTTACAGCAGGGTTTTCCAGGCAAGTAATGGGAGATAAACCCACGCAGCAAATAGCAAATGATTTCCCTATCGCTATAATTCAATACAAGTATGATACTTCTTTTGCACATATTAATTTTATTAGCCACAAGGCTGGTAAAGAAATCAAAAAAGCGAAAGGTGTTACTCAATTAATTACATTGGATGTTGGAAAAACCATGCTGGGGGATCCTCAATTTTTTACAAATCATAAAACAAATGAGAAAGAAGTTGTAGTACAAGACATTGAAAACAAACTTCATTTATTTGCCTTAAGTGGCACCAAACTTTGGACAAAGGCTTTAGACAATCCTATACTTGGAGGGATTCAAGAGATAGACCTGTTTGGTAATGGCAAAAAACAACTTGCATTTACCACCAAAAACAAACTGTATGTCTTGGATAGAAACGGGAAACAAGTAGCTCCTTTTCCAATTACATTTAGGGATCAAATCACCCAGCCTCTTGCTGTTTTTGATTATGATAACAGCAAAAAATATAGGTTTGTTGTTATTCAAGACAATGAGGTAGTTATGCTTGATAAAAAGGGTAAAACAGTCAAGGGGTTTACCTTTAAAAAAGCAAAAAGCAGCATCATTGGTACACCGCAGCACATACGGCTACAAAACAAAGATTATTTGCTATTTCAGCAAGAAAACGGAACGCTCTCCATACTCTCTAGAACAGGGAAAGAACGTGTTAGGGTTTCAGAAAAACTAACTCTTACAGGGGCGCCTATTTTAAAGACAAGAACAAGTTTTGTTTTGGTTACTAAAGATAATGAGCAAAAAACCATTTCTCAATCCGGAAAAATAACAAGTAAAAAAATAAACGCAACCAATGAGTACTCCCTAAACATTGTAAGAGATAATACCATTTCACTCTCAGACAACCACCTACGAGTAAACTCAAAACACATAGAGCTTCCCTTTGGTATCTATACAAGCCCAAGGGTATATTACGCCAATAAAAAAGGGTACGTTACCACCACAGAAACCCAAGAAAAAAAGACCTACTTGTACAATTTTGATGGAGCGCTGCTAAAGGGGTTTCCCGTATACGGAGCCACTAGCGCAGAGGTTATTGCTTCAAATAAAAATGTGTTTGTTCTAACAAAAGAGGATGACACCAAGTGTATCGTATACCAGATTAAATAGACTACAAGTGGGCATTAAATAGTACTAAAAAATGTTTTAGTAGTGACGCCTTAACATCTTCCATAGACACCTGCTGCACCCCTAATTCTACATTTAGAGACGTTACGGCTTTATCTTTAATGCCGCAGGGTATCATGTGGTCAAAATATCCTAGGTCTGCATTTACATTTAATGCAAAACCGTGCATGGTAACCCAGCGGCTTGCACGTACACCCATGGCACAAATTTTTCTAGCAAAAGGAGTGCCTGGATCAAGCCAAACACCAGTTTCTCCCTCAGAGCGCTCTGCCTTAACACCATATTGAGCGAGGGTTAATATCACCATTTCTTCCAACAGGCGTAAATACTTATGGATGTCTGTAAAGAAATTTTCTAAATCCATGATGGGGTACCCTACAACTTGTCCTGGACCATGGTAGGTAATATCTCCACCTCTATTTATTTTATAAAAGGTAGCACCAATAGCCGCCAACGTATCCTTGGGTATTAAAAGATTATCCAAATCACCGCTTTTACCAAGGGTGTATACATGTGGGTGTTCTACAAACAAAAAATGGTTTGGGGTTTGCAGTCCAGCAGCTTCTCTTCTATTTTTAATTTTTATATCAATTATAGCAGCAAAGAGGCTTTCTTGGTACTCCCAAGTTTCTTTGTAGTCTTTAAGACCTAGGTCTTGTAGTTGTAGTTGTTTGTTCAAGATATAGTAAGCTTGCAAGACACCTTTAATGGCATATTGTATGTATTAGTGACACCTTAATTAACCTATGGTGTCTTTATTACTGGCATTAAATTAGCTTAATTATCTGGGTTATTTAAAATAATAAGGGCAGCAATTACCCCAGGAATCCAACCCAAACACGTTAAGATTAAAACAATTAATACAGAACCACACCCTTTATCAATTACGGCAAGGGGTGGAAATAAAATCGAAAGTACAACTCTCCAAAAACTCATAGGTATTATTATCTTACAAAATTACAACTATTTATAATATAGGTCTACCCATTTTTGTTTTGTTACAAGAGCTAGAGATCTCTTTGGGTGAATGAGTCAAATAACAGATATAATAGACGAAATTAAAACCAGTATTTGTCCCTTTTTATTGTCTGTTGGGTAAGCAAACAAAATTTTGTAAAAATTTTAAGATTAAAATAGGGAAATAGGCTAATTTTGTAGCACAAACAAAGCATATGCAACTTTCTGAAGTAGAAATCATTCGTAGAGAAAAACTGACCCAATTAAGAGCCTTGGGTATCAACCCATATCCTGCAGATTTATACCCTGTAGATCATACCAGTAAAGCTATTAAAGAGCAGTATACAGAAGGCAAAAAAGTGATTATTGCTGGAAGATTGATGCGTAAAAAAATACAAGGAAAAGCCTCTTTTGCTGAAATACAAGATAGTGAAGGAAGAATACAAGTGTACTTTAACAGGGACGAAATTTGCCCTGGTGAAGATAAAATGAAATACAACGAGCTGTTTAAAAAGTTACTAGACCTTGGAGATTTTATAGGAGTTGAAGGAGAGCTGTTTACTACACAGGTAGGAGAGATTACCGTACTGGTTAAAGAATTTAAGCTGTTAAGTAAAGCATTAAAACCATTGCCGCTGCCAAAAACAGACAGCCAAGGAAACACCTATGATGAGTTTATAGATCCAGAAATGCGCTACAGACAGCGCTATGCAGATTTGGTTGTAAACCCAAAAGTAAAAGAGGTTTTTGTAAAAAGAACAAAGCTCTTTACAGCCATGCGAACCTTTTTTAACAACAGTGGTTATTTTGAGGTAGAAACACCCATTTTGCAGTCTATACCGGGAGGTGCTGCGGCAAGACCATTCCAAACACATCATAATTCTCTAGACATTCCTATGTACATGAGAATTGCCTGTGAGCTGTATCTAAAAAAATTAATTGTCGGTGGTTTTGATGGGGTATATGAGTTTGCAAAAACCTTCAGAAACGAAGGTATGGACAGAACTCACAATCCAGAGTTTACCATGATGGAGATTTATGTAGCCTACAAGGATTACAATTGGATGATGGATTTCACAGAGGAGCTACTAGAGTATTGCGCCACAGAGGTAAACGGAAGTTCAAAAACGGTGTTTGGAGACCATGAAATTAATTTTAAGGCTCCCTACGCAAGAGTAACCATGACAGATGCTATTAAAAACTTTACTGGCTTTGATATTTCTGGTAAAACAGAAAATGAAATTAGAGAAGCTGCCAAAGCTATGGGTATTGAGGTAGACAGCGCCATGGGTAAAGGGAAATTAATTGATGAAATTTTTGGCGAGAAATGTGAGGCAAATTACATACAACCTACATTTATTACAGACTATCCAAAAGAGATGAGCCCCTTGACAAAAGAACACCGCTCTAACCCAGAACTTACAGAGCGCTTTGAATTAATTATATGTGGTAAAGAATTGGCCAATGCCTACTCTGAGCTTAACGACCCTATAGATCAAAGAGAACGCTTTGAGGATCAAGTAAAACTTGCTGGGCGTGGTGATGATGAGGCCACAGAGTTTATAGACCAAGATTTTTTAAGAGCCCTAGAATACGGAATGCCGCCAACCTCGGGTATGGGAATTGGTATGGACAGGTTGATTATGTTTTTAACCAATAATGCTTCTATACAAGAAGTGTTGTTTTTCCCACAAATGAAGCCAGAGCAAAAACAAGTTGCCATGTCTGAGGATGAAAAAGCTGTTTTTAATATCCTGAAGGGCAGTTCTCCCATAGATTTAAATACACTAAAAGAACAATCTGGGCTAAGTAACAAAAAGTGGGACAAAACCATAAAGGGCCTCACAAAACATAACTTGGTAAAGGTTGAGAAAACTCCTGAGGGTTTGCTTGTTACCATAGCCTAAACTAGTATAGATAGTAGTACTGAAATGAAAAAATATATAGACGCTTTTAGTGACGCTTTTTTAGGGACCTTAGATTGGACCTGGAATTCTATTGTCTTTGAAGTACCTCTTTATACTAATTATTTTTGGGGTCTAATTATAATTTCTGTAATAGTATGGGGTCTAGAAATTGCTTTTCCGTGGCGTAAAAACCAGGCAGTGTTTAGGAAAGATTTTTGGTTGGATGGATTTTACATGTTCTTTAATTTCTTTATTTTTTCTATAATAATAGAGGGAGTGTATCAAGTTTTAAAACTGTCATTCACTCAAATTAATATTAGTGAAAAAAGCCTTGCTCTTATTGACATCTCAGGATGGGCATCTGTTATACAATTGTTGGTGTTTTTTGTTGTGCTAGATTTTGTACAATGGCTTACCCATCTTTCTTTGCATAAGTATTCCTTTTTGTGGAGATTTCATAAGGTACACCACAGTGTAAAGCAAATGGGCTTTGCTTCTCATTTGAGATACCACTGGATGGAAAATATACTCTACAAGCCTCTTAAAACTTTTGGTGTAATGATTCTGGGAGGTTTTGAACCCCAGCAGGCCTTTATTGTTCATTTCATTACCATTGCAATTGGGCACTTTAACCATGCAAATATTAAAATTACTTGGGGACCTTTAAAGTATGTTTTTAATAACCCTGTGATGCACCTATACCATCATGCTAGTGAGGTTCCTAATGGCAGACGAGGAGTAAATTACGCCATAAGCCTGAGTCTTTGGGATTACCTATTTAAAACCAATTACATCCCCGAAGACAGTGGCAATGTAGCACTTGGTTTTAAGGGTGATGATACCTTCCCTAAAGATTTTATTGGTCAAAACACCTACGGGTTTAAAAAAGGCCAGTAATAAGGCCCGAAAAACAACACTCAATTCATACACAAAATAGCAGGTATCCCAAAAAACAGCCCCTTAATAGGATAAAAATGTTTTTTGGCTTAATTATTGGTTTATTGTATTGAAATTATATACTTTAGTGGTCCATATTATAAACATATAAAAATGAAAAACTTATTAAAAATTATAGCAATTGCTGCAGTGTTTGTTCTAGGTATACAAAACACAACAGCACAGTCATTAACGGTTAACCAAGACAGACCAGAGACTATTGCAAAACAAAAAACTGCTGAGTTAAGCCAGGCATTAGGTCTTGACGGTACACAGCAACGTTATATCTTTAGAGCTCTTACCGCAAATGAGGTAGACACAAGAAAAAACGTTGATGGGCAAGATGCAAATAGCCCAGAGGTAATTGCATATAAATTGAAATTTGCTGAATCTTTAGAAAGAGCGATGAAAAAAACGCTTACCCCAGAACAGTTCACTGCCTGGAAAGCAATGCAAAAATAATACGTATTATTTCAATACAATCAAAAAGTCCTACTTGCAATAAGTAGGACTTTTTTTATGCCAATAATTTTGCTGCATGGTCTGCAGCATTTATTGTTTGATCAAGATCTCTATAGGTAAGGGCATCTGTTAAAAACCAGGTTTCATAAGCACTTGGCGCAATATAAATACCTTGGTCTAGCATGCCGTGAAAAAATTTGTTAAACATCCCGTTTGATGCGGCCCCTGCTGCTGTCTCAAAATCTGTAACAGGCCTATGGCTAAAATGTACAGAGATCATAGACTGCTCTCTGTTGATGGTATGGGCAACACCCCTTGAGGTAAGCACCTGTGAAAGCCCCTTATGTAAATACTTTGTTTTTTGGTCTAGAGAAGTAAAAATTTCTCTTCGCTGGTTAAGCTCACTGAGCATTGCAAAACCAGCTGCCATTGCAAGAGGGTTTCCACTCAAGGTACCTGCTTGATAAACAGGGCCCAAAGGAGCTAGATAGCTCATGATATCTGTATTGGCGGCAAAGGCGCCCACAGGTAAGCCTCCTCCTATAACTTTCCCGAAGGTCACAATATCTGCCTGTACATTTTTAAGTTCTTGTACACCTCCAGGGGCTAGTCTAAAGCCGGTCATAACCTCATCAAAGATTAATAATATTTGATGGGCATCACAAAGAGCTCTTAAGCCCTCCAAAAATCCTGGAGCTGGAGAAATACACCCCATATTACCTGCAACAGGCTCTATAATAATACAGGCAATTTGGTGAGGGTTTTGGGCAATAATTTCTTCTACATGCGCCAAGTCATTGTATCTGGCAAGTAAGGTGTCTTTTGCAGTTCCCTGGGTAACCCCAGGACTGTTTGGGCTCCCAAAAGTAACGGCGCCACTTCCTGCTTGTATTAAAAAAGAATCACTGTGGCCATGGTAACACCCCGCAAACTTTATTATTTTATCTTTATTGGTATACCCTCTTGCCAAACGCACAGCGCTCATACAAGCCTCTGTACCGCTGTTAACAAACCGAATCATTTCTATATTTGGCACCATAGATATTGCCAGCTCAGCAATTTGTGTCTCTATTTGTGTTGGCATTCCAAAGCTAGTTCCAAGCTTCGCTTTTTCTACAATAGCATCAACAACTGGCTCATAAGCATGTCCCAAAATCATGGGGCCCCACGAGTTAATATAATCTATAAGAGCGTTGCCATCTGCATCATATAAATAAGCACCCTTGGCCTTTTCAACAAAAATAGGTTCACCACCCACGGCTTTAAAGGCGCGCACTGGAGAGTTAACACCTCCTGGAATTACCTTTTGCGCTTCTGCAAAAAGCGCACTACTTCTTTTGTATATCATCTACTATTTTTTTGAGCCTTTTAAATACAACTCTTGCCCTATAGACAAGGTAGTATCTTTTAATTTATTAAGACTTTTTAAGTCTTCTACCGAAATATCGAACCTCCTTGAAATACTATATAGTGTATCTCCTTTTGTGACAGTGTAGGTTTTTACAGATACATTGTCTGGTTTATTTTTTGATTTTCTCCTACTCTTTTTTGAACCTAAGACTTGTGTGTCAAAATCTTCAAGCTGGTACCTTTCAATAATACTAATTAACTTATCTGGATACTTTGGGTCTGTGGCATATCCCGCCTTTTTTAAACCCTTGGCCCATCCTTTATAATCTTTCTGTGACAAGTCAAACAAAGAGCTGTACCTGCCTCTTGTTGTTAAAAACAAAGAGTGATCTCTGTAAGAGTATTTTGCATCTACGTATTTTCTGAAACATTCTTGATCCTTATCATCATCATGATGAACAAAATCACCTTGCCAACCCGTGTGGCACTTGATACCAAAATGATTGTTTGCCCTCACACTTAAAGTGCCTCTGCCAGCGCCACTCTCTAAAATACCTTGCGCTAAGGTAATGCTGGCAGGAATACCATATTGCTTCATCTCCTGCATTGCTATTTCACTAAACTGAACTATATAATCTTCAACAACATTGGTGTACTTTTTTTTTGCCACTGGCGCGGTTGCCTGTTTTTTTACAGCTCCTTGTTGAACTCCAGACATACTACTTTGAGAAGCTGTGTAGGTAGGAGTTGCGATTATGGTATTTTTTTTTGCCCTACAGCTAGATAGCAAAACAAGACAAATAACACATAGTGTTGTGATTTTGTGGTACATATTATACATTAATTTGAGGTAAATTCTTTTTTTCTAGTTTTAGGTTCATGCCAGCTACACCTTGCATTCCGCCGGTATGGAGTGCTAAAATACGGCTATTTTTTTTGAAATAATCTTTTTTAATAAGATCAAAAACACCGTACAATAATTTGCCCGTATATACTGGATCTAGACCAATACCATGGGTTTGTTTAAAGGTGTTTATAAAATCAATTAATGTTGTATCCACCTTGGCGTACCCACCAAAACAATACGCGTCTGTAATGCTATAGTTTGTATTAGAAGTGTATTTTGAAACTACCTGGTCTTGAAATGTTCCTTTGAGCGCAGAAAACCCAATGGCCTTTTGATGCTCCTTTAATGAAGACACAACGCCCGCCAATGTGCCCCCCGTACCCGTACAAAGACAGATATAATCATACTGGGCGTCCTTTGGTGTTAGAATTTCTGCACATCCTTTTATAGCCAAGTCATTGGTACCACCCTCTGGTACCGTATAAAAATCACCATAGCTATCGTGCAGGGTTTTTAAAAATGCTGGAGTCTCTTTCAAAGCGTATTGCGCTCTAGAGACAAATACAAGTTGCATTCCTTGCTGGTGTGCAAAGCGTAATGTTGGATTTTGCTTATAGATATCTGCCAGCTCCTCACCTCTTATGATACCAATGGTTTTAAGATTATTTAATTTTCCTGCAGCCGCCACCGCAGCGATATGATTTGAGTATGCACCTCCAAAGGTGAGCATGCATTTTTGAGATTTCTCCAACACATGGGCAATGGTGTACTTTAATTTTCTAAACTTATTACCTGATATAATAGGATGTAAAAGATCTTCTCTTTTTATAGCTAAGCTAACATCACACCCAAGAGAAGAAACATCTATATTTTGATTCATTTTTAAAATGTGTTAACCCTTTTTAAAGAAAAAATACACTGCAAATTTACAAAACATGGGAGTATCTATTTTATTTTTAACATCCAAAGCAACAAATTTTATTGCAAAAGAAAATCTAGCTACTTATACTACCAACTTTGCGTATTTTTGTTTGGTGTTATTTCCGAAGAAAAAAATAGAACTAGAAGAAGGAGACTTCTACCTCACGCCAGAGGGCTATAAATGCTTTACAGAACAATACCACCTTAAAAGGACATATTGTTGTGAGAGTGGCTGCCGTCATTGCCCCTATGGTTTTAACAAAAAAACAAACACACAATAATAGATAGCCTTAATTTTCTATCTATGGATGCAAACTATCAAAAATAGTACCATGACTTTTAAAGAAGAAATACTAGCTGGAATACCAAATGAACTGCCTCAAACAAAAACGTATGACCCTCTGGTAAACCATGCCCCAAAAAGAAAAAAAATACTTTCTCCAGAAGAAGAAATACTAGCATATCGCAACGCACTACGTTACTTTGATCCCAAACATCACGCCACGCTCCTACCAGAGTTTAAGCATGAATTAGAAACATACGGGCGTATTTACATGCACCGCTTTAAACCCGATCACAAAATATATGCAAGGCCAATACAAGAGTATCCTGGCGAGTCTACCCAAGCAAAGGCAATCATGCTCATGATACAAAACAATCTAGATCATGCTGTGGCCCAACACCCTGATGAGTTAATTACCTATGGTGGTAATGGAGGGGTGTTCTCAAACTGGGCACAGTACCGTTTGGTGATGCAGTATCTAGCCCAAATGACAGACCAGCAAACATTGGCAATTTACTCTGGGCACCCTATGGGTTTATTTCCTTCTCATAAAGACGCCCCAAGAGTGGTTGTAACCAACGGGATGATGATACCCAATTACTCTAAGGCCGATGACTGGGAAAAATTTAACGCACTTGGTGTTACCCAATATGGCCAAATGACAGCCGGCAGCTATATGTATATTGGCCCTCAAGGTATTGTTCACGGCACAACAATTACAGTACTAAACGGTTTTAGAAAAATTAAAAAATCTCCAAAAGGAGGGTTATTTGTAACCTCTGGACTAGGAGGCATGAGTGGCGCCCAACCAAAGGCAGGAAACATAGCAGGATGTGTTACCGTTTGCGGAGAGATAAATAAAAAAGCAACAAAAACAAGGCATGAGCAAGGATGGGTAGATGAAGTAATTAGTGATCTTGACCAACTTGGCAAAAGAGTGAAAGAAGCCTTGGCAGCAAAACAAGCAGTATCTATTGCTTGGGATGGAAACATTGTTGATGTCTGGGAACATTTTGACAAAGAAAACATCCATATAGATTTAGGGAGTGATCAAACCTCTTTGCACAACCCTTGGGCTGGAGGGTATTACCCTATGGGGTTATCCTACGAGCAATCAAACCAGATGATGGCCAATGATCCTGCACTTTTTAAAGAAAAAATACAAGAAACTCTTAAGCGCCATGTAGCGGCAATAAACAAACATACTGCAAAAGGAACGTACTTTTTTGACTACGGAAATGCCTTTTTACTTGAGGCCTCTAGAGCAGGTGCAAACATCATGGCAGAAAACAACATAGATTTTAAATACTCAAGTTATGTCCAAGACATCATGGGGCCTATGTGTTTTGATTATGGATTTGGCCCTTTTAGATGGGTTTGCGGCTCTGGAAATCCAGAAGATTTGGCCAAAACAGATGCTATTGCCTGTCAAGTACTAGAAGAAATCATGAAAGATGCTCCAACCCAGGTGCAACAGCAAATGGCAGATAACATACAATGGATTAAAGGCGCACAACAAAACAAACTAGTAGTAGGCTCTCAGGCAAGAATTTTATATGCAGACTCAGAAGGAAGAATGAAAATAGCCAGTGCTTTTAATAAAGCAATTAAAGAGGGCCATCTTGATACAATTATCCTAGGGCGTGACCATCACGATGTGAGCGGTACAGACTCTCCCTACCGTGAAACAAGCAATATTTATGATGGAAGCCGCTTCACGGCAGATATGGCAATACAAAATGTTATTGGAGACAGCTTTAGAGGTGCAACCTGGGTAAGTATACACAATGGCGGGGGTGTTGGATGGGGTGAAGTAATCAATGGCGGTTTCGGTATGGTTCTTGATGGTAGCAATGATGCACAAAGACGACTAGAAAGCATGCTCTTTTGGGATGTTAACAATGGTATTGCAAGACGTAGTTGGGCAAGGAACAAGGAAGCTGTATTTGCTATTAAAAGAGAAATGAAACGAAACCCAAATCTCAAAGTAACACTTCCAAATTTTGTAGATGATTCACTTTTAAATTAAAAATAGTATGAACTTATTAAAACTCTTTTCTGTTATTGCTTTACTTCTTTTAACCTCTTGTAACACCGTTCGTGTGGTGAGTGATTATGATAAAGCAACCAACTTTGACAACTACACTTCTTTTGCCTTTTTTAAACCAGGTATAGACAAGGCCAAAATTAGCGATCTGGACAAAAAGAGAATATTGCGCGCCATACAAGATAATTTAATGGCAAAAGGGATGAATAAAAATAGTAACCCAGATATTTTGGTTAGTATTTTTACCAAAGAAAGCCAACGCGTAGATATTTATGAAAACAACTTTGGTGGCGCTTGGGGCTGGAACCCATATTGGGGAGGTAACTTTAACAACAATAGAATGATCTCTTCAAACACGGAAGGCAGCCTCTTTATAGACCTTATTGATGCCAAAACCAAAGAATTAATCTGGCAAGGTGTTAGCCATAGTGGTATATATAACGGTAATGATATAGAAAAACGTGAAGAGAAAATACGTCTTATTGTTTCAAAAATACTAGCGCAATACCCACCTAATGTAAACAATAAATAAGCACTAGATTAACTCTTTTGAATACACTTTTTAAATTTTTTTTAAATTTATTTCCAAGGACATTACTTATTAAAATAAGTTATTTGGTGAGACCCTTTGTTGCTTTTTTTTTAAGAGGAAATACATACACAGATCCCATAGATGGAAAATCATACCGAAGGTTTCTTCCTTATGGATACGCCAAGGTTAGAGAAAATGTGCTAGCACCTGGCACTCTATCTCTAGAAAGACATCGTCTTTTTTGGTTGTATTTAAAAAATGAAACTACTTTTTTCTCTGCCCCTTTGAGAGTATTACACTTTGCCCCAGAGCAGGCATTTGTGCAGAAATTTAAAAAACAAAAAAACCTTACCTACACCACCACAGACCTCAACTCTCCTATTGCAGATGTGAAAGCAGATATTTGCGACTTGCCTTTTAAGGATAATAGTTTTGATTTTATTATTTGCAATCACGTTTTAGAGCATATCCCAGATGACACCAAAGCCATGCAAGAATTATATCGTGTGTTGGCTCCTTCAGGAACTGCTATTATGCAAGTTCCTTACGATGCAAAACGAGACATCACCTTTGAAGACAATACCATCACAGACCAACGTGAACGCACCCGTATTTTTGGACAGTATGACCACCTAAGGGTCTATGGAATGGATTATTTTAAAAAGCTCTCAAGTATCGGCTTTGAAGTTAACGCCTTAGATTACACCAGTGGCATCAGTGGTGATGATATAGAGCGTTACAGGCTCTGCAAAGGAGAACTGCTGCCTGTCTGTAAAAAATAAAAGGTTACTTTAAAATTAGATCTTCAAAACCTTTGGTGCTATAACTTTGAGGAGCTTGATTTGCATCCACATAGGTTACATACCCATCTACATCTTTTAAGGTTTCAAGCATTGCTTTTGCTTTTTCAAAACCCATGGCCATACAAGCAGTAGCATAGGCATCTGCCAGGGCGCAGGTTGGAGCAATTATAGTTGCACTTGTAACATTATTTTGCTCTGCAAGGCCTGTTAAGGGGTTTATAGTATGAACATACTTTTTACCTGTAGTATCATCAATGCGGTATTTTCTGTAATTTCCAGAACCTGCCAATCCACGATCTTGAAGGGTGAAATACACCACAGCTTCTCTATTTTCAACCTGGGAGATAATAGCCTCCACCGCGCTAGTCCAGGGTCTGTTTTTTGAAATATTTTTTCCTTTGGCTAATACCTCACCCCCTAGCTCAATGATATAATCTGTAATATTATTACTGCTTAGCATATTGCCCAAGCAGTCAATACCATAGCCTTTTGCTACCGCATTAAAGTCTAGATAGATATTTGGGTTGTCTTTATGGACAGTGCCATCTTTTTTAATAGCAACTTTATTAAAACCTACCAATGCGCTAACACTATCTAAGACCTTATCATTAATAGTTTCAAGATAAGGGGTGTCTCCAAAGCCGTATAAATTTCTCAAACTACCAACTGTAGGGTCAAAATACCCTAAAGAATTTTTATGTACTATTTCAGATATTTGCCACACGTCTTTAAACAGAGCATCTACTACAATGGTACTATCTCCCCTATTAATTTTTGAAATATCACTTTGGTAGATATAGGTGCTCATAGACTTATTTACCCTATAAAGCACAGAGTCTATTTGCTTTTGAGCTTCAAAGTTTGAATTGGTAAAATACTGTATGGTATAAGTGGTGCCAAAGGCATTACCCTGTAGTACTTTTTTTTCTAAAGAGTCTTCGTTTTTACAGCCAGCAAAAATGATAAATACTAAGAAAGCTACTATTTGTTTCATGTGATTTCTTGTAAGCCTTTATAAACCATTGTATACTCTTGATCTTTTAACACCGGTTTTGCGTAATCTTTGCCGTGACCAAGACCCACTCCAGCATAATATGTTTTAGCCTCAAACCCGTTGGCATGCTCTTTTATGGTTTGCATAAATACAGGATCATACACATTGGCATCATCAGGATAGTGAGACACGCGAACAATAACAAAATGTAAGTCCTTATTTTTTAAACCTACAAACTGAGGATCTTTTCCAATTTTACTATTAACACCCAAAAACTCAAAGCCCTGAGATTTCATGTCTTCTCCTACAATATTCATGGCAAGGTTGTGCAATTCTTGTTTGGTAAGTGGTAGAGACATTAGGTTTTGATGTAATTAGTTTATCACTACAAAAATACGCTAATGAGATTAAAAAAACCGCTATCAAGGTTATTGACAGCGGTTTTTTTATTTTATAGTATCGAAAAGATTACCCTCCAAAATCATCAAAGCGGATATGCTCATCGGGAATCCCGTAGTCTTCTCCCATTTTTTGAACCGCTTGGTTCATCAGTGGTGGACCACAGAAATACAATTCAATATCTTCTGGAGATTCATGAAGGTCTAGATAGTTATCTATCACTACTTGATGTATAAACCCAACAAAACCGTCACCTTCACCATCTATACCGTCTTTTACTTTCCAGTTATCTTCTTCCATTGGTTCAGAAAGTGCCAGGTAGAATTTAAAGTTTGGGAAATCATTCTCAAGTTGCTGAAAGTGATCTAGGTAAAACAATTCTCTCTTAGAACGACCCCCATACCAATACGTAACTTTTCTTCCAGTTTTTAAGGTTCTGAATAAGTGATATAAGTGAGATCTCATTGGGGCCATCCCAGCTCCACCACCAACGTATAACATTTCTGACTCTGATGGATTGATAAAGAACTCACCGTAAGGTCCAGAGATAACACATTTATCTCCTTTTTTAAGATTAAAAATATAAGAAGATGCAATTCCTGGGTTCACATCCATCCACTTGTTTTTAGCTCTATCCCAAGGCGGGGAAGCAATACGAACGTTCAGCATAATCTCGCGTCCTTCTGCAGGGTAGGAAGCCATTGAGTAGGCTCTCTCCACTACTTCTTTGTTTTTCATTACAAGTGGCCATAAACCAAACTTATCCCATTCTGCTTGAAATTTATCTGGGGTGTCATGCTCCTGGGGATGAGCAGTAATATCCATATCTGCAAATTTTACTTCACACTGAGGAATTTCGATTTGAATATATCCACCTGCTTTGTAGTTCATGTCTTGAGGTATCTCTACTACAAATTCTTTAATAAAAGAAGCTACATTATAATTACGCACTACCACCGCATCCCATTTCTTTATCCCAAAAACTTCTTCTGGAATGGTGATATTCATGTTCTGTTTTACCTTTACCTGGCAAGACAAACGTGCGCCGTCTTTGAGTTCTTTCCTGCTAAAATGAGGTGTCTCTGTAGGCAATGCTTCTCCACCACCCTCAAGTACGTGACACTCACATTGGATACAAGTTCCACCACCACCACAAGCAGATGGTAAGAAAATTTTATTGTCTCCTAAAGTGGTTAATAAAGTACTACCACTGGCAACCTCAATTTCCTTTTCACCATTAATGGTAATAGTTACGGGTCCTGAAGGAGATAATTTTTGTTTTGTAAAAAGTAATAACGTAACCAATAAAAGTGTCAACACCAAAAAAGCGATGACTGTTGCCGCGATAACTCCTGTAATACTTGCTGCTAAAAACATATACTTAATTTTTTATTCTGAAACTACCAATGGGGTCGTCTCTATTTCTTTTTCTATGGCTGGTTGTATGGTTGTTTGCGATGTTTGTGCTTGAGGGGCTGGCGGAGCATCTTCTCCTCCGGTCAACATTCCTCCAAAACTCATAAAGCCAATGGCCATAAGTCCTGTAATGATAAAGGTAATACCAAGTCCTCGAAGAGGTGCGGGCACATTACTATATCTTATTTTTTCTCTAATGGCAGCAATAGCAACAATGGCTAAAAACCATCCAATACCAGAGCTAAATCCATAATTTAAAGCTAAGGCTGCAGTTTCAATTTCTCTTGATTGCATAAACAATGAACCTCCTAAAATGGCACAGTTTACAGCAATTAAGGGTAAGAAAATACCCAATGAGTTATACAATGATGGTGAGAATTTTTCAACAATAATCTCTACCAATTGCACCATAGTGGCAATGGTGGCAATAAATAAAATAAAGGATAAGAAACTTAAATCATAGTCTGCGTAGGCGCTAAGTTCTGGAGTTTCACGATTTCCGTCTAACCAAGCCAAAGCTCCCGGCTGCAATATGTACTGATCTAAAAACCAGTTTAGAGGAACCGTTACTGTTAATACAAAAATAACAGCTGCCCCAAGACCTACTGCGGTACTTACCTTTTTAGATACTGCAAGGTAAGAACACATACCCAAAAAGTATGCAAATACCATGTTGTCTACAAAGATTGATTTGAAAAATAATTCTATATGCTCTAACATATGTTCTAAAATTTTATTTTTTACTATTACTAGTTTTCTTCTATTAATGCGCTGTTTCTGCTACGTTGTACCCAGATAATAATACCAACAACAATCAGTGCCATTGGAGGGAGTACCATAAAACCATTGTTTTCGTAACCAATGGCATACAAACCGGTTTTCTCTACAGAGTCTCCAAGTACCTTGAAACCAAATAAAGTTCCAGATCCTAATAACTCTCTAAAGAAACCTACAATTATAAGTATTACTCCATACCCTAAAGCGTTACCAACACCATCTAGAAAAGATTTCCAAGGTCCATTACCCAAAGCAAAGGCCTCGAAACGTCCCATAATGATACAATTGGTAATAATTAAACCAATAAACACAGATAGCTCCTTACTTAGCTCATAGGCAAAAGCTTTTAATACCTGATCTACTATAATTACAAGTGTAGCAACAACAATTAACTGTACAATAATTCTAATTTTTGAGGGTATGATATTTCGCATAAGTGAAATAACAACATTACCAAGGCCAAGAACAAAAATTACAGAAACTGCCATTACTATAGATGGCTTTAATTGCGCTGTAATAGCCAGAGCAGAACAAATACCTAAAACTTGTATGGTAATTGGGTTATCATCTGCCAATGGGTCTAAGATTAACCGCGTGTCTTTTTTTGAAAGTAATCCCATCTTGTTAGTTGTTTAAAGTTTTAAAGTAAGGCACATACATAGCAATGTCTTTTTTCAACATTGCAGAGACACCATCTCCTGTAATGGTTGCTCCTGCAAGAGCATCTACCTCATAATCGTCTTTGATCAAGTTCTTTGGATCGTTGTTACCCTTGGCAACTTTAATGCCTTTGTAGGTAGTTCCCTCTAACAATTTTTCTCCAATGAAATCATCCATAAAATAGCGTTGTTTGATCTCTGCGCCCAAACCTGGTGTTTCTCCCTTATGATCAAAATACACGCCTTGTACCGTCATGGTTTTATCTACAGCTACAAAACCCCAAATTGCATCCCAAAGCCCTTTTCCTCTTACTGGCATGATGTATAATTTCTCACCGTCTTTTTCGCCGATAAACAATGGAAGCTTTCTTTGATATCCTGCTTTTTTGGCTTTTGCACCTTCTTTTTTAACATCAATTAAATAGGCCTTATCATTTTGTGAGGCAGAAGGCCCTTCAATAATAAGCTGCTCTTTGATATAGGTCTTAAAGGCATCGGCAACTCTATCTGTAGTTATAAAAGCTACATCACCTGTTCCCTGATTATCATTTACACCCATAGCATACAGGATGTTTTGTTGCTTTTCAAACTTTTCGTTTGCCTTAATCATAGGCTTCAATCCGCTTGAAAATCCTGCCAATAGTGTACCAACAACTAGTACCATAATAACGGCAAAGATCATTGTGTAACTGTTTTTATCTTTATTAACTGCCATAATTAAGCTGTTTTAAGTTTTAAACGTTTTGCTCTTTTTTTGATATTTCCTTCCAATACATAGTGATCTATGGTTGGCGCAAATACATTCATTAGTAGAATTGCCAAGAATACTCCCTCTGGGTAGGCTGGGTTAAACACACGTATCATAATAGATATAAAACCTATTAAAAACCCGTATATCCACTTTCC
>ERZ891134.115-NODE-115-length-67944-cov-8.811162_pt1 | contig 67944 bp, 63 predicted proteins | sample MGYA00520888_ERZ891134 | MGnify/ENA primary metagenome ERZ891134 (study PRJEB32303, sample SAMEA104408692) | aquatic metagenome | biome: Brackish water; feature: Coastal; material: water | place: Baltic Sea | collected 2014-10-23 | depth 10 m ... | reverse complement strand
ACCTACCCGGCAGGACCACCAGGGAGGGGGTCGCACCCCCCTACTTGCTCACTTGACCCGACCAGGATCTCCCAGCGAGACCTGAGTAGACCTACCGGTCCAACGCTGTGGCATCGTCGGCGGGGCGGTTCCATCCGCCATGGCCGACGGCGACGCCGCGCAACGCAAGGACGAGACACAGCATGACGGCGAGGGCACCGGCGGCGATGCCCGCCGTTGAGGCGGTGTAGGCCATCGTTTCCCAGCGCGCGTCAAGCGGCCCATCTCGCAGACGATTTCGGACAGCCCACAGACCGACGAGGCTTAGCGCTCCGAGGATGACGATCGCTGCACCGGCAAAGGCCAAAGCAGAGCGACGCACCCAGCGTGGCGGCCGTTCGCCCGCGTCAAAGCCGAAGACGGCGATGACCGCGGTGAGGCTGGCAGCGGCAACACCCAAGACGATGCAGAACGAAGCGATGGAGTCCGACGGCCGATGCCACGAAGCCGTCACCACTGCGACAGCAACCCCAATCGGAAAGACGACCGTCACCAGCGCCGCGACCGACCTCCATCGAGGGGCCGTGACCATCACCAGACCGACGGCAACGGTCGTGGCGACCGTTGCATGACCGCTTGGAAGACTGTTCACATCGCCTGCCCCGATCAGATCAGGACGCTCGAGGGCGACTCGCTTGAGAAGTTGGGTCGCAACGTTGGCGACTGCGATCGTTGTCAGCGCCGCAAACGCGAGGGCGACCCGTTTGCGCGACAACGCGACCATGCCAATCACGACGCACGCCAATGCAAGCGAGGCGACACTGATGATGTCGAGGAGATCCCATGCCTCGGTAATGACCCCCTGAGTTTCGTGTTCCGCGCCGACGAGCGCAGCTTTGTCGAGTTCCTGGCCGAGGGTGGTGCGGACGAAGAAGACGTAGTTGCCGAAGAACACGGCCATCGACCCAGCGACCACTGCGAGCAGCAATGACAGTTGGCTGCGCAGCGGTGTCGCCGTTGCCGACTCAGGGGGCAGCCCGTCGATCACGTCGACCGCAGACATGACGCAACCACCCTCCGGTACTGCTGGACGATAAACACCGACATTAGATACCACATGAGCTCGGCTACACGGAGATTGCTGCACGCGTGTCGTAGGGTCGCCTCGGTGGTCGAAGATGACGAACGACAGCGACGAATCGAGTGGCTGGGACAGGTCTGTAACGGGCTGCACGAGCAGTTCAGCCCTCTCACCGAGGGCGCACCGGCTGCCTACATTCCCGAATTGAGCAACGTCGACCCCGATCTCTTTGCGATCGCCGCGGTCGCTCTCGATGGTCAGGAACAACTCACCGGCGACCATGATTATCTGTTCACCATTCAGTCGATCTCCAAGTTGTTGGTCTACGGCCTGGCGCTCGAAACACACGGCCGAGAAGCCGTGCTCGAGCGCGTGGGCGTGGCGCCAACGGGAGATTTGTTCAACGCCATCGAACTTGACGAAGAACGGCACCGGGCGCCGAATCCCATGGTGAATGCCGGAGCGATCGCCATCACCGACATGGTGGGCGGATCGCGCGAAGAACGCATCGAGGCAGTTGCTGCGATGTTCGGGCAGTACCTCGGGCGGCGTCCTGAGATTGACGAGGCTGTCTGGAAATCCGAACGTGCCACCGGCAACCACAACCGCGCCATTGCCTACCTGCTGCTCAGTCACGGCATCATCGAAGACCGGGTCGAAGAGACGCTCGACGTCTACTTCGCGCAGTGTTCAGTGCTCGTCTCGGCTCGTGACCTCGCGATGGTCGGGGCCACGATCGCGAACAGCGGAGTTCACCCAGTGACGGGAGAGCAGATCGTGTCACCGCGAGTTGCCCGCGACATGCTGACCGTGGCCCTCACCTGCGGGATGTACGACTACGCAGGCGAGTGGGCGTACACGGTTGGTATCCCAGCGAAGAGCGGTGTGGGCGGCGGGATCGTCGGCATCATCCCGGGGGCCGGCGCTGTCGCGGTGTTCTCGCCGCGGCTCGACGAGCACGGCAACAGTGTCCGGGGTCTTCGAGTATTCGAGGCACTCTCCGAAGAGTTCGACATGCACCTCTTCGACTTCGATCGCCCGTGGACCAGAGCGTGAACGCCCACCGCCACCAGAGCCAGAGTCAGCGTCTGGTGCCAGCTGCCATCATCGCCGCATTGCTCGTGCTGTTGGCGGGGGCCGGAACTGCAGCCGCATCATGGCCGACCGTCATCAGTCAGGTCGACCATGGCGCTGACGGCGATGCAGGCGAAATTGGCACGATCGCGTTGGTGCTCGTCGCCGTCGGTCTGGCCGTGGTCATTGTCGGGCCGGTGATGTTCGTCCGGTCACGCATCCGGCGGCACCGCTCGACGGACTGAGATCAGCGCGTCCCGAAGACGTCTCCGGGCGGCGATGACGCCATCTCAAAGGTGCCCTCGGCGCCAGGCGCTGGGCCCGTAATCGCCCAGGTTGCGCCATGGTCAGCGAGCGTCGCGTACGGGATCTTCTCACTCGGGTTGACGATCACATCAAAGCCGTCCAAGCTGCCCCGCTCGGCACGCACGACATCGAGCATCTCGCCGAGTTGAGTTGCATCGACCTCGATGGGAAAGAGGCCGTCGAATCTGGCGGCGCGTGCGACTGGTTTGCGGGCCTCGCCGCGCGCGGCAAACCACAGCGGGATACGTGGCTGCTGCATCGGGCGCGGGAGTGCCACGATCGAGTCAGCAGTGAAGTGCTCGCCGTGGAAGTTGACCTCCTCACCGGACCAGAGCGCACAGAGCAGCCCGACGCCTTCATCAAGTCGTTGGCCGCGAATCCGCGGGTCGACGATCTCGCCGAAGCCGCTCAGCTCGCGGCTGGTGTCGACTCCCAACCCGAGACCGAGCGTCAATCGCCCACTCGACAAATGGTCGAGCGTCGTTGTCTCCCGAGCGAGCTTGATTGGCCTTCGACGAGTGATTGGGGTGACCATTGGACCGATCCGAAGACGCGTGGTGGCGGCCGCAATTGCGGCCATTGCTACCCAGGGGTCGGCAATCTCTTGGGGCTCACCGGGTCGACGCAGCACGTGGTCCCACAGGAAGACGGCATCCCACCCTGCCTCCTCGGCGGCAACGGCATGCTCAACAAGTCGGACCGGATCAGCGAGCGCGCCGAATGGCGGCAGGAACAAGGCGTGCTTCATCGACAGATTCTCCCATCACACCCGTGCGGGTCGAGGGAGGCCACCCCAAGCATCACCCGTCGATCGCACCGAGCACGATCAGGCCGTCCTTCACGGCTGCATCGCCCTGGGCGTTCAACACTTCGAACGGCACCGTCGTCGTGCCATCTGGAGCTGGCGTGCCGGGCCACACATTGATCGTGATCGTCGACGGCATCGCCAGCATCGCAGCGAACCGACCAGTGATCCGGCGGACCAACTCAGGACGCCCGCCCGCACGGGCGTTGACGACGGCAGTGACACCGTGAGCCAGTGTGGCGGTGCCGTGGAGGACGATGTCGGGAAGTCCGGCGTCCAGCGCCACCGCCCGATCGGTGTGGATGGGATTCCAGATCCGAGCACACTCGGTGTAGGTGTGCGCAGCGCCTGCAGCGATGTCGAGGCTGAAGGTAGACGGGGCACCAGTTCGTTCAGAGCCGGCGATGACAGCCGGTGGCATCGGGTCGAGCTGATGGACGCCATCGGTCGGGACACCGAGATAGATGGCGTCCTGTGTCGTGGTGGCAACAGGTTGCCCGTCAGCATCGACGGTGACGAGGCGGGTTGTTGCCTTCGCTCCCGGACCGATGTTGGTGAGCGCCACAATCTGAAGCTGCGTAGTCAGCCGGTCGCCTGGCCGAACGAGGCGGTGAATCGTGATGTCGTGTGTGGCGTGCACCCCGGTGAGGATCTCTGCCGTGGTCATGCCGATGGTCGACGACTGCGACCGTGAAGCGACGATGGCTTCCCATTCTGGACAGACGGGGAAGAGCGGGTGGGCGACGACAGCGTCGGGTTGCGTCGTGTCGAAGTAGCGATCGTTGTGATCGCCGAGCGCTGCGGCGTAGGCCATGGTCCAGCGCAGGTCGACGTCGTGGACAACAGGATCGACAGCGAGGTCGAGGAGTGCAGTGGGAACAGGCATCGCTCAACCGAGAGTAATGCCGACCGTGGTCGATGGAACTGACATCGCAGATGAGAGACTGGACGCGCATGGGGCGGTGGACGATCGAGGGTGACTATGCCGCTGACGGTGCGGTGTGTGTCCGCCAAGCATTCACGCCGGGCCAGGTGGAATGGGCTCGTGCCGCCATCGATGCCAACCTCGCCGATCTCTCGCCGCGTGCGAAGCGTGCGAGCGCCGCTGGAGATGGCGCATTCATCGAAGACTTCTGCAACTGGTCCCGACTGCCCTCAATGGAACGATTCATCAGGGACTCACCCGGCGCTGAAATTGCGGCGGAACTGAGCGGCTCGGACACGAGTCGGCTCTACCACGACCATGTGCTGGTCAAGGAGCCCGGAACCAAGCAGCGCACGCCCTGGCACCAGGACCAGCCGTACTACAACGTGTCGGGTACGCAGAACGCCAGCATGTGGTTCCCGGTCGACCCGGTTGACCGGTCAGCGACCCTCGAATTCATCGCAGGCTCACACCGCGGTCCGTGGTACATGCCGCGCACCTTCCTCGACGAAGAGGCCAAGTGGTTCCCTGACGGCAGCCTCGCCGAACTTCCAGACTTCGCAGCAGACAACGCTCGCGAGCCGGGCAGCTGGAAAGTGCTCGGCTGGGAACTCGAACTCGGTGACGCCGTGTTCTTCAACATGCTGACCGTGCACGGATCAGGCGGCGTGTCGGGCCCCAACCGTCGGCGCGTCTTGTCGGTCCGCTACCTCGGCGACGACATGGTCCACGCGCCGCGTGACTGGACCACGTCGCCACCGTTCGACGGTCTCGATGCCGAGATCGCCGATGGAGCCCCAATGGAACATCGGCTCTTCCCGATGCTCTGGACCCGCACCGACGGACTGCTCGCCACACCGTGAATTCTGTGTCATGACCCCGCACTTTGATACGAAACGTCACCCGATCACCGATGACGGCTACGTCGCTCGATGCCGCGAGCGGCTTGCTCATGACGGCGCGCTCGTCCTGCGAGGTTTCGCTCGGGCCAGCACGATTGAACGAATCGTTACTGAATCGGCGCCTCGCGAGACCAACGCCTTCTACGCGGGAACCACTCACAACGTCTACCTGACCCCCTCAGACCCGGCGCTTCCCGATGATCACCCGTACAACCGTCAGGTCGAGAGCAGTAAAGGGCTGATCGCGGACGATGAGATCCCGACAGACTCTCCGCTGCGCGAGATGTATGACGACGCGTCGTTTCGGATGTTTCTGTGTGGAGTGCTCGGAATCGACGCGATCCACCCCTATGCCGACGACCTCTCGTCGATCAACGTCCATTTCGCTGCAGAAGGTATGGAACTCGGCTGGCACTTCGACAACTCGTCGTTCGCCGTCACCATGCTGCTTCAGGCCGCTGAGGGCGGCGCCCACTTCGAACACGTCCCAGCGGTACGCGATGCCGATGCAGGTGACATGGCCTTTGATCGTGTCGGCACGATTCTTGCTGGCGGTGAGCCCGTCCAGACACTTGACTTCGAACCCGTCGATTTGGTGCTGTTCCGGGGTCGCAACGCCATCCACCGAGTCACTCCGACCACCGGCAACGCGACCCGACTGCTCGTGGTGTTTGCCTACAACGATCAGCCAGGCGTCACGCTCTCACCGTCGGCTCGCGCCACCTTTTACGGCCGTACGGACTGACCACGCGTCCACACAGTCGACGAGCGCCTCAGCCCGAGGTCCGGGCGGTCAGCCAGTTGATGACGTCGGTCGTGACTTCGTCACGATTGGTTTCATTGAGGATCTCGTGGCGAGCACCCGGATATAGCTGCACCGTCAGATCGCGGACGCCGGCATCGCGGTAACGCTGGCCGACCAGCTCGACCAACTGCCCGCCACCCGCCAAGGGATCGTCGGTCCCAGACGTCAGGAGGAGCGGGAGGTCGCTGCGAATCCCTGCAAGCACCGTCGGGTCAGCAAGGCGCACCACCGGTGCAAACAGTGCAGGGATCAGATCATCAGGGGTGTCGAATCCACACCAGGGATCAGCGACATACAGATCGACCTCTGACTCATCGCGAGACAACCACTCGCACCCGGTGCGATGCTCGAACCCTGCGTTGAACGCTTCGAGCCCGGCTGGCCCCTCTGCCGCGGCCAAACCAGCGGCGAGGGCATCGAGAGCCGTCGACCCCGAGAGCACCACGCCGGGGTGCTGGTCGGAGTCGTCGATGATGATCGACTGCGACGCAAAGGACCCCATCGAGTGGCCGAGCAGTAACAGCGGGAGGGTGGGCTGGTCCTGTTTGATCAACGCTCCGTACTCGACGACATCAGCCGCCAGAGTTCGGCGAGGTTTGCCTCGCTCGTCATCACGCAGCGCGGAGTCGGTTCCAGCAGAGGCGTACTGAGAATTTGTGAGATTGTCCTGGTCGGTGGTGCCTCGGTTGCGGTTCCTTCGTTGTGACGAGGAATCTCGAAAACTCTTGCCACTCGCAGCTCGCGGTGTTCGTCTGGAACGATGGGTTGATGGCCGAAGACCCACACACACAAGCGACATGGTTCATCGACTCCGACAGCGCTGAGGTCGGGGAGTTCGTCGACAAGGCCCTCGACGGCGTATCACGCAACGATTCCAGGGCCTCGGCTGTTGCGTTGTTCCTCGCCGTCCGCGATGGCTTCCGCTACGACCCCTACGAGCTGAGTCGGGATCCTGCCGACTACCGAGCCAGCGCGATCGTCGGGACGGACTCCAATTGGTGCGTGCCCAAAGCCGTGCTGCTCACCGCCGCAGCGCGACATGCCAACATCCCCGCCCGACTCGGCTTCGCTGACGTCCGCAACCACATCACCAGCGACAAGCTCGAGGAGCGGATGGGGACCGACCTGTTCTACTGGCATGGATACAGCGAGTTGCTGCTCGGTGATCGCTGGTTCAAGGTCAGCTCCGCGTTCAACATCGAACTCTGCGAACGCTTTGGCGTGAAGGTGCTCGACTTCGATGGGACCGACGACGCGTTGATGCACGCGTATGACCAATCGGGTCGGCGACACATGGAGTACGTGTCTCAACGGGGGAGCTACAACGACCTGCCGCTCGACGCGATTCTCACCGACTTCGATCTGCTGTATCCGGATTTGGTCGGGACGCAGAACGACGGCGAAATCGACGAGGCTTTCGCAGTAGATTCCTGATCCCGACGCCTTGGTGTATCGGCCTACTCAGCAGAGAACAGCAACAGCGCCACACCGTCTGAGGTGAGCACGAGTTGGTTGTCCATGACCGAGTATTCGTCGACGTCGGCGAGCAATGCGAAGTACCGCGACTCCTGGTCACCTGTACCGGGCGGGTCACCGCAGATAGCGAGTGTGGTGGCAAACGGGGAGAAGGTCAGCGACGAGCCATCGCGTTTGTAGGCCCCGTTGAACGAGTTGCACCCACCCGAACCGCTTGCCATGGTGCCATCGAGGAGCAGCGGGTCCCGCTGCCCGCGACTGCAGGTTGAAGGGCCCCATCGACCTGCAACTCCGCAAGTTGCCATTCGACCCCTTCGATCTCGACGTTTGAGCCGCTGTCATCCGGACGATTGAGGACGAGCAACACCACGGCAGCGATCGCCATGAGGGGCAGGCCGACCCAGAGGAGTCGTTGCCACCATGGTTAGTCATCGCTGAAGGGGAGTGCCACACCACAAACCTGGCGAGAAAGAACCACAGCGTTTCGTCACAACCGGCGGGGAAATTCGATGGTGTCGACCGGTACGCGTGGGTGATTAAGCGACAGGGACGACCACCATCGGCACGTCGACATGATGCAGCAACCCGCTTGAGACTGAGCCGAGCATCATGGCACCCACCGCTCGGCGTCCGCGGGCGCCGACGACGAACAATGTCGAATCGTCCGCGAGCTCTTTGAGGCGGGGGGCGAGGAGACGCAACGGAGAAATCGCGGGCGATCTCGACGCCGGCCGTGGCAGGGTTCGCGGCCAGACCATCGGCCAGCGCGTCAACCCAGACATTGAAGTCGGCTTGAGAAGTGTCAGCCGCGTCGGGTGATCCCGCCTCGGATCGTGTGACATTGAACAGCGACGAGTCCCACACCAACGCAAAGGTCACCACGGTGCCCGGGGTTGCATAATCGACCGCCCAGTTCGCTGCGGCGTACGAGTTCTCGGATCCATCGATGGCGACGACGAGTCGCTCAGGCCCAACGGGTGGCTCGTGCGGAACAACAACGGTCGGCGCCACTGCGTTGGTGGCGTACTGTGCGCTGGTCGTGCCGAGAAGCAGCCGGCGAAACCCACCAAGGCCGTGGGACCCGACAACCAACAACTTGGCGTCGTCGGTTGCGTCGAGCAGCACGGACGATGCGCCGCCGTGTGCCGCTCGATGTTTCACGGTCGGGCGCGGTGATTCGCCGACGCGCTCGGCGGCCGCGGCCGCTGTGGCAATCGCTGCCATCTTCACAGGTTGCCGCTCACTGTCAGCAGCATCCGGCGATGACCCTGACCCCCAGAGCGATGACTGCCACGCCGACACGACTTCAAGAGTGGATGCCCGGTCCACCACATGATGCGCGGCCCAGTCGAGCGCATGGTTCGAGTGTTCGGACCCATCGACACCAGCGATCCACTTGTCGCGTGATGATGCTTCAAGTACCTGATTCACGTGCATGTCCTCCCAGCTTGGGCCATCTTCTTAGTTCGCCGCCGACAACCGTTTTGAGTGGACCAACGACGACGGTCAATGTTGCAACCATGGCGATCAACGCAAGGTAGGCCAACGCGGATTTGCCAGTGCGGTCAATCGCACGGGCTGTCACCGTCGGCCAGTCGGCCTCACGAACGGGGGGTCTCGTTCCACGCCTCGCCTCGGTACGGATCTGGCTCGCGAGGCAGGCCGAGGACCCGTTCACCGACAATGTTGCGCTGAATCTCGGACGTGCCGCCCTCGATCGAATTGGCCCGCGTCCGCAGCATCTGCGCGACGAAATCCGCAGACTCACTGCCAGCTTCCCAGGCGGTTGCGGCCGCCCCAAGCTCGTCCATTGCGAGGAGTTGCAGCGACTGATTCGCCATTGCTTTGGCGATCTTGCTGATCGATCCTTCGGGTCCGCTCTTGCGACCCGCCAGCCGGTTCGCCTTGGCGCGCTGTGCTGTCATCTTCAGTAGCTGGGCACGAGTGTGCTCGGCAGCGAGCCCCTGGCGAACATGTGGAGCCGTCGACAGTCCGCGTTGCTCAGCAAGTCCAGCGACATCGCCCCAGGTCTTCCCGCCGAGAATCTCGTCTGACGATTTCCGTTTCTTGCGGCCGCCTGACAGGGCATGACGTTCCGCGCCGAGTGTGGTCTGCGCCGCACTCCAGCCTTCGCCAACCGGGCTGATGCGATGGAGGTCCGGGACGCGAACCTCGGTGAGGAACACCTCGTTGAATTCGTATTGTCCAGCGATGTTGATCAGTGGCCGGACCTCCACGCCTGGCGATCGCAGGTCGACACCGAAGTACGTGATGCCCGGATGTTTTGTCACCGTTGGATCAGTGCGCGCCAGCAACATCGCGAACTCGGACTCGTGGCCCATCGTGGTCCATACCTTCTGACCGTTCACGATCCACTCGTCGCCGTCGCGCATGGCCGAGGCTGCGAGCGAGGCGAGGTCGGATCCCGCTCCGGGTTCGGAGAACAGTTGGCTCCACCGTTCCTCGCCGGTCGCCAGCGGCGGAAGGAACCGCTGCTTGGTCTCCTCGGAGGCCCACTGGAGAATCGTTGGAGCGGCGAGCAGCAGCCCCGATCCGCGAGGGATGCGCGGTACCTCCAGGGCGTCGAGCCGGGTGTAGACCTCCACCGCTTGAGATTCGTTCAGACCTCGGCCACCGCATGGGACTGGCCAATGTGGCGCGACCCATCCCTCGGCACCGAGCCGACGAACGGTGCCCGGTTTGTCCAGTCCGTCACGGAGTCCTAGCACGGCGGCTTCATTCCCCTCAGCAGCAGCTTCGAGCCACCCGGCGGGAAGGATCGAGCAGAGCAGCAGTTCAAGCTCGGGAAAGGTGGCGGTCATGACACAATCGATTCCGACGAGGCGGTGGGGACGCTGTCGAACCGGAACGAGTCGCCGTCGCGGACGATTCGGCCGACACCCGGCGGCACGAAGTGCGAACCGAACAGCAGCGTGTCGGTCCCGACGAGTTTGTCGAGTAACCGGCGGCGTGTGGCGGTGCTCGCGTCTCGATCGGTATCGGCCCGCGTCGACCATTCCGGGCGGGCGATCTGACACGGATGATGGAACGCGTCGCCGGTAATCACGACCTGCTCGCCGGCGGACTCGACGACGATGCTGACGTGGCCGGGTGTGTGGCCCGGGGTCCCGACGATTCGAATGCCAACCGTCGGTTCGAATGGAGCGTCGACGAACTGGGCGAGTCCGGCCACGACAACGGGCAGTATCGATTCGCGGTGAACATGGGCCTGCGTCCGTGGGGACAGCTGACGACGCTGATCGAGTTCATCGACGGGATCGGGGAGAGGCGTCGCGGCGACGTCAGTCCAGTGATCGAACTCTGCACGACAGAACAGGTGGGTCGCGTTGGGAAATGTCGGAATCCACGCGCCGTCGCGCAGATGCGTGTTCCAGCCGACATGGTCCAAGTGCATGTGTGTACAGATGACGTAGTCGACGTCAGACTCGACAAAGCCCGCAGCGTGGAATCGATCGAGGAAGTCGGTGTCGAGTTCGTGCCAATTGTCGTCGAGTGGAATCTGCTTGCCGTTGCCAATACACGTATCGACGACCACGACGGCACCACCGATCTCGATCACCGTCGCCTGAATCACGCCGTGCAGATCACCGCTGTCGCTCGCTGACGCGGGCGTCAACCAGTTAATGTCCTGTACGGCGTCAGGAGTTGCCAGAGGAATCAGATCGTTGAGACCATGCAATTTCTGCTCGACGACCGTCGTGATCGTCGCATCGCCGATCTGCAAGCGGACTCCCATCAGTGAGTCCTCACGCGAACCGTTGGGGATCAGCTTCGAGCAGGTGTGCGAGCTTCTTCAGCGCACGCTTGCCTTGGAGGGCGAACCCGGCACCAAACGCCCTGCCGAAGACAGGTGTCAACGGGCCACCCCATTCGAAGGCGTAGCTCCACTCAAGTTCGCAGTCGGCGTCGCCGCGTGAGACGCATTCGTAGTGCTCGGCGAACGCCTGCAGCGGCAACGAGCACCGGTCGAATCGGAACGCGAATCGCTCACCCTCGTCCCAGGTAAGGAAATTTTCCTCTATGGTCTGGCCCGCTGTCGTGATGGTCCGCGTGGTCCCGACGCCATGCGGCTCCGGAGTCGTCCACTCGACGTCGATGCCGAGCCATTCCTTCCACGCCGGGCCGTCGGCGAGGCACTTGAAGAGCGTCGCGGCCGACACAGTGATGGGCTGGCGAAGGGTGTTTTGATTGGGTCCGATCAGCGCGAAGTTGGCGTCGACGGGAGTGAGCTCGCGCATCTTGGGCATGGAACGATCCTGTCAGGTCGCCGTGGACGATCACATTGCCGGACCTCGACCCGCTTGACGCCGGGGCGCCATCAGCCAACGAAGATCCGTGCAACGATCCACGCGCCGCTTCAGCAGCCCGCTGATGTTCTTGGCTGATCTCGAAGAGGCCCTGCCATTGCTGGCCACCAAGCTCCAGAATCTGCGCTACGACGGCAACGATGTCGACCAGCGCGGCGGCCAGGTCGGTGGTCGACTGGGACATTCGCCGGCAAACGCCCGACTGACTCAGCAGGAGCCGTCGGGCCGTTGCGCAGACGGTGTTGTGACGTCGGCCTTCGTGACGCGAGTTAGGTTGCCTGCACGGTTCGACCAAGCATCGAGAGGTTCATATGAGCAGCAATTCAAGGAACTACACCAAAGCGTTGTACGGATTCGACGCCGTGGTCCGACGTGTGCCAGCGGAACAGTGGGATGCCCAGTCGCCATGTGCGGGCTGGTGCGCCCGCGACGTACTCGCACATGCTGCAGGTGTGGTCGACGCCGTTGCGCAGATGGCTCGAACGGGCGAAGTCGCAATGCCGCAAACTCCCGACCCAGGCAATGACCCCGTCGGCCTCTGGAGCGCCTCGCTCGACGGAGTGCTGGAAGCACTCGACCATCCAGGAGTGACCGATCGCGTCGGCGAGTTCTGGTTCGGTGAGTCCACGTTCGACGATGTCTTGGCGTTCACGACGTGGGACCCGCTCGGGCACTCGTGGGACCTGGCCACGGCGGTCGGCCTTGATGCACACGCGAGTCCAGAGGTCGCCGAGGCAGCCATTGCTGTCATCTCCGCAAACGCCGAGACGTTGCGGAGAATGCAGCTGATGGGCGATCCTGTCGCCGTCCCAGCAGACGCCAGCCCGATGGACCGCTTTCTCGGTCTCACCGGTCGCGACCCGGCTCGGTGACGCTGCGCTCGACATCTGGACCGATGGACTGGAATGGCCGCAGTCGATGCCGCGCGACCATCTCGTCGAACCGGTGATCGACGGGCTGATCCTCCACTTCAGCGTCGAGCGCGCCGGACTGGACGAGGTGCTGCATCACTGCCGCGATGCCGTGCAAGCAGCGCTCGACCAGCACTACTACTACTACGTCGGTGCCAGCCACCTGTTCGGCGTCGCGGCGATCGCGCTCATCCGCAGCGGCGACCCGAAGACCGGCGCGAAGTTGGTCGGCTTGATGATTGCCAATGGTCATCGACCGCGCAGCAATGCCAGCCACGCTCTGACTGCAGCGCTTGGCGACGCGGTCGATGGTTACGAGGCCGCGGGGACGTTGCTGACCGTGTCGCAGGCCGGGCGCATTGCCGTCACGGCGTTGGACGCTGCGATCGAACGAATCGGGACATCGCCATGATGTCCAATGGGACCGGCGCACTCGGATTCTTTCTCAGCCTGTCTCCCGTCTGAGAAGATGCACCGATGCAAGTCCTTCGCGTTGTCCCTTTCTCTGGCCCTTCCTCTGGCACTGGCACTGGCATTGAGGTCGTCGGATGACACTGCCACTCGACGACATTCGCGTCATTGAGATCGACAGCTGGATGGCAGCGCCCAGTGCCGCCGCGATTCTGTCCGACCTCGGCGCCGACGTGATCAAGATCGAGCCGCTCACCGGCGACCCGATGCGCAACACGACTCGCCCGGCCAAGGTCGATGGCGCCTTCAAGGGCTACGACTTCCAGTTTGATGTGGACAACCGTGGAAAGCGGTCGATTGCCGTCGACCTGGGGTCCGACACGGGTCGCGACATCGTGCACCGCCTGTGCGAGTCGGCAGACGTGTTCCTGTGCAACCTGTTGCAGCGTCGACAAGAAAAGTTCGGCCTTGCACCGGAGCAGATCTTCGCCACGAACAGCAAACTTGTTCATGCGACCCTCACGGGCTACGGCACCGACGGCCCCGAGGCATGGCGCCCTGGTTACGACGTCACCGCCTTTTTCGGGCGATCCGGCCTCTACGATTCGATGCGCGACGGTGCCGAGGGACAGGTTCCGATGGCGCGGCCGGCACAGGGCGACCACACCACCGGCCTTGCGCTGGTAAGCGGGATCCTGGCCGCGCTGCGCCTCGCTGAACGCACCGGCAAGGGCCAGGCCATCGAGACATCGTTGTTCGAAACAGCAGCCTGGACGCTGGCCACCGACTACGGAATCACCGCCGTCGACCAGGCACCCGTGCGCCGTCGCTCCCGACAGCAACAGATCGTCGCGACCGCAAACCGCTACCCATGCGCTGACGGTAACTGGGTCGTGTTCAACATGCCTGAGGCCAGCGCGTGGCCGCGCTTCTGCGCCGCGCTCGGCCTTGACCACCTCCTCGACGACGACCGCCTGCAAGACATCAAAGGCCGTTTCGACAACATGGCCGAACTGGTCGAGACCGTCGACGCTGCGCTCGCAGCGAAGTCACGTGACGACTGGGGTCCGATCTTCGACGAATATCGGTTGATCTGGGGCCCGGTCCTCGGGCTTCACGAAGTCACCGCCGATCCCCAGGCTGAGGCCATCGGTCTCTTCCCGACCATCGAGCACGACGAGCTCGGCGAGTACCGGACGGTCCGAGCCCCGATGCGCATTCGTGGCGTCGACATTTCGCCACAACACTCATCGCCACAGGTCGGCGAGCACACTCGCTCGGTCCTTGCCGGCGCTGGTTTCGACGATGCGATGATCGACCAACTCGTTGCCGATGGGCACGTCGCCGAACAGGAAGCCTGAACCGCCCCGCCGAGCAATGACTCAGTCGATGATGGCGGACAATGCGGCCAGCAGGGTGGTGACATTGCGCAGCCGCGCAGTATGGCCCATCGTGCCGACCCGCCAGACCTTGCCGGCGACGGGTCCGAGTCCACCGCCGATCTCGATGCCGTACTCGGCGAGCAACCGAGAGCGGACCTGTGCCTCGGATTGGTCGCCCAGGCGTCCCTCCGGAATCATGATCGAGCTGAGGGGTGCGAGCCGGTGGCCCTCGGCGGCGAACAACTCGAACCCGAGCCGCTGCATGCCGGTCTTGACCGCGTCGCCGGCCGCTTGATGGCGGGCGCGTACTGCGTCGAGACCCTCGTCCAGCACGGCGCCGAGGCCGGCGTGCAGGGACATGATCATCGAGATGGGTGCGGTGTGGTGGTATGCCCGTGCGCCGGATCCGGTGACGTACCCGGCAATCATGTTCAGATCGAGATACCACGACTGCGGCTTTGCCAGAATTCGTTCGATCGCTCGATCGGATACCGTCAGAGGTGCCAGACCCGGAGCGACGCCGAGGCACTTCTGCGTGCCGCTGTAGGCGATGTCGATGCTCCACTCGTCGATGCGCAGATCGACACCGCCGAGCGACGTGACACAGTCGGCGAGCAGCAGCGCATCGCCTTTGGCCGCCCCCATTGCTGCGATGTCGCTCTGTACACCGGTCGAGGTCTCGGCGTGCACCATTGCGTACATCGCGGGGTTGGGATGTGCGGCGAGCATTCGTTCGACGTCGACCGGTTGGCCCCATTCGTGGTCAACGGCAATGGCGTCGGCGCCGGTCCGGCTGACCACGTCGACCATCCGCCCACCAAAGACGCCATTGACGCCGACCACGACGGTGTCGCCCGGTCCAACGAAGTTGACAATGGCGGCTTCCATCCCGGCAGACCCGGTTGCCGACACGGGAAACGTCAACGCATTCGTGGTGCAGAACACCGTGCGCAGCCGATCGTTGGTCTCATCGAGCAGGGCGATGAACTCCGGGTCGAGGTGACCGAGCATTGGCCTGCCGAGCGCCTGCGCAGCCTCGGGATAGGGGTTGCACGGGCCGGGGCCCATGAGGATGCGATCGGTCAACGTCATGACGCCGACGATATGCGTTGGCCGCGGTGCAACGCGCGCCTGGGCGCACGATTGAGTCCAACTCGGTGAGTAGGTCGATCGTTCCTGACCGGAAGGCGCGGGTGACTGCATCCACAACAATTGCAATAACAAAAACCAGTTACACTCTCGCCCGCAGCCTGAATCGTCAGGAGAGACGTCCATGTCAGAGAACACAACCGACCCGACCATTGCCGACAACAAGCCGGCAGTTGCTGACCTGACGGCTGGATAGGAATACCACTGGTGTGCCTGCGGTCGGTTGAGCAATCAGCCATTCTGCGACGGTTCACCCGTTTCCACCGGTTTCACGCCCAAGGCGGTCATAGCGGAAACCGACGGTGCTGCCCACCTCTGCGCGTGCAAGCGCGCGGGCAACGCGCCCTACTGCGATGGCAGCCACGCTCAGACCACCGCCGTCCAGGTCGGAACGACAGGATCAGCCGCCGCACCCGCAGCGGTTGCAGCGGCACCGTCCGGCTCGGACGCAGCGCCACCGGCTCGTTCGACGCCAGAGGAGCCCACTGTCGAGTTCATTCACCAGTTGGCTCGAGACGGCCTCACGAAGATCGGTCACCAAGGAACCATGACGTCGATGGGGGTGCCACGCAAGGACCTCCCGCACTGGGACGACATCCAGATCATGGTGGCGCAGATGGCCACGAAGCCGCTGCTCGACGACGTCACCATCGGCTCTGAACTCGTGATCGGGCCGGGGGCCGACCGGCCGCTCCACCTCGACATCCCCCTGTTCGTCTCGAACATGATTTTCGGTGCGCTGTCCGAAGAAGCCAAGGTCGCCCTCGTCACCGGTGCCGAACTGGCCGGGACGGGAATCTGCTCCGGTGAAGGCGGCATGCTCCCCGAAGAGAAGCAGGCCAACAGCCGATACTTTTACGAACTGGCCAGTGCCCAGTTCGGCTACCGAGAAGAACTCCTGTCGTCCATCCAAGCCCTCCACTTCAAGGGCGGCCAAGGCGCGAAGACCGGCACGGGCGGACACCTGCCCGGGTCGAAGAATGTCGGCAAGGTTGCTGAGGTCCGCAGCATCGAACCGGGACACCCAGCCGTGTCGCAGCCAACCTTCACCAACCTGCACAGTCTCGATGACTTTCGTCGATTCGGTGACCGCGTGCGCGAGCTGTCCGGCGGCGTTTCCATCGGCATGAAACTCAGCGTCAACCACGTCCAGGCGGATCTCGGATTCGCACTCGATTCCGGAGTCGATTACGTCATCCTCGACGGCCGCGGAGGCGGCACCGGCGCCGCACCGACGATGTTCCGCGACCACATCAGCGTTCCGACCATTCCAGCCCTCGCCCGGGCTCGCCGCTTCCTCGACGACGCAGGGGCAAGCGGGCGCGTCACGTTGACCGTGACCGGCGGGTTGCGCGTCCCCACTGACTTCGTCAAAGCGCTCGCACTCGGCGCCGATGGCATCGCGCTGTCGAACTCAGCCGTGCAGGCCATCGGCTGCGTGGGTGCTCGAATGTGCAACTCCAACAACTATCCGACCGGGATCGCAACCCAGAAACCAGAACTCCGAGCCCGACTCGACGTCGAAGCATCGGCCCAACGCCTCGCAACGTTCTTCAGTGCATCTGACGAACTCATGTCGGTGATGGCGCGTGCGTGCGGCCACGATCACCTGTCGAAGTTGAACCGGAACGACCTCGCCACCTGGGATGACAAGATGGCCAAGCTCAGCGGTGTCCGCTTCGCGGGCTACCAGTCGGTTGACGTGTAGTCCTTGAGGAACTGGCCCCACACATGAGTGCCGGTGTTCAATCCGTCGATGATCGGATCGACGATGCGCGCTGCGCCGTCGACGATGTCGAGCGGGGGATGGAACCGTTGCTCAGCGGTCTTGGCCTCGGCGATAGCAACAGGGTCCTCGTCGCTGACCCAGCCGGTGTCGACGCTGTTCATATTGATGCCCGAGTCGTGATAGTCGGTCGCTGACGTCCTCGTCATCATATTCAACGCGGCCTTTGCCATGTTGGTGTGCGGGTGCTTGGTGGTCTTGCGCGGTCGGTAGAACTGACCCTCGACAGCTGACACGTTGACCACGTGTTTGTGATCTCCGGGGGTTGCCTCCATCAACGGCTTCAGCCGGGCGTTCAACACGAACGGCGCCACAGCATTGACCAGTTGCGTCTCCAGCAGTTCGACCGCCGAAACTTCGTGGAGCTGCAGTCGCCATGAGTTTCGGCCACGAAGATCGACCTGCTGCAGGTCTTGATCGAGTTGGCCAGCAGGAAAGAGCGAAGCAACAGTCGGGCGGTCCTCGGGCAGCAGCATCGCCTGGGAGAGCTCGGCAGCGCGAGTGAGGCCCGGAACGTCGGTGGCCTCGGCGGCGGGTGCGAGCGCAGCTGATCTGTCCTCGCCGGGCGGGCGGGAGGGCACGGCGTTGCGGAGTGTCTCGTACGAGCCGACGAGTTGCAGGACATCGGCCGGCAGCGACTCGAGGGCCGATGTTTCGCGGTCCATCATGTGTTCATAGAAGCTTGGCGGTCGGCGCACGGTCTGGCACGCATTGTTGACGATGGCATCAAGTCGCGTGCGCGTCGCGAGGAGGTGTGCGCAGAAGGCCTCCACGCTTGGGGTGTGGCGGAGGTCGAGCCCGAAGATTTCGAGTCGGTCGCCCCAGTCGGCGAAGTCGGGCTCCGCGGCGTACCGCTCCGCTGCGTCACGGGCGAAGCGCGTCGCCACAATCAGTTCGGCTCCGCAACGCAGCAGCTTGATGCCCGCCTGGTACCCGATTTTCACGCGGCCACCGGTAAGCAACACGACCATCCCCGCCATGTCAGCCAGTTCGCCGCGCTTGGCGTAGTTGAGCGCCGCACAGCTGGGGCAGAGCTGGTCGTAGAAGTGGTGCACCTCGTGATAGCGGATCTTGCAGATGTAGCAGTGCTGAGGCTCGAGCGTCTCACGAAACGCAGGCTGGTCAGGATCATCGGCGACGTCGCACTGCTCAAAATCTTCCGGTGCGAACACGTCGGGCGTGGTGAACACCGGCTTACTGCGCAGCGTACGGATGCCGGTTTCGCCGAGCACGTCGTCATCGCGTTGGGTGCGCTCGTTGCGTCGCTGCTGCTGCAGCAGCTTGGTGCGCCGCCGGCGAATCTCCGGATCAGGACAGAACACATCACCGGCCGCATTGAAGAAGTCGGCCTTTTCGTCAGCGTCGAGTTCGTTGGTCATCTCCGGAGCAGCAATGACCTCGCGCAGCACTGCCATCGCATCAAGCAAGCGCCGGCGTACCTCGTCGTTCGCTCCCTCTGATCCGGTCACTCCCAAAACCTACCGGCGAGCGGGCGCCACATCCGTTCCACGAGATTCCCTCTCACCGCATGCGCGCCGGGTCCACGGGGAGACGAGGGGGAGTCAGCCGAGGCGGTCGAGGATGTTGCGCGTGATCTGCTCGACCTGTTCGTCCCGCCCGGCGAGGCCGTGGGCCCAATCAGTGGAGCCCGAAGTGATGACCGTGCCGCCGCCGGGGGAGACGTAGCTCCCGAGCATCGCCTGGCCAGCAGCGATCTTCTTGACCGCCGCTGCATCCCGAGAGTCGAACACCCGTGACGCAAGGAACTCGATCTCGGATGGCTCATGTGGCTTCGGGGGTCGACCGGCAGTCGTCCGCGTGAAGTGGGCGGCAGGAACCATGCCCAGGATCTCGAACGAGGCAGGCGTTCCGTCGGCGCCCGTCGGATGCGGCAGCCCGTCGACAACGGTGTACTCACAGCCGTCGCATTCGTACCCAACCGTGGTTGCAGCTGCGCCGAGCACGTCGCCGTAGTCGATCTCCGTGCCGTCGAACATCCAGTGCTCGGGGCGATACACCGTGTAGCCGCCAGCACCATTGGTGACCCGCTTGCCGATGCGGTGGTAGCCGCCACGGGTGAAACTCACCCCGGTCATGTGGTTCTCAGGGCGGCCGATCAGATGGTCGGACCAGATGCTCGTCAGCTCACCGATGCGGTCCGTGCCATACACCGGGTCATTCTTGAACTGCCCTTTGTACCCGACCATCGCCGTCGCTGGGCCGGCACTGTCGTGGTCTTCCATCCGCACCTGCCACAGCGCGGTGTTGCCTGAAAGGAATGCGACGTTGCCGCCACCGGCGATGAACGATTCGACGGTGTCGCGCATCGGACCGGACCAGTACTCGTCGTGTCCGACTGACAACAACAGCTGGTACCTGTCGACGATGCCCGGATGCTCCTCGAGGTCGGCGTTGGTCATGACATCAATGCCGTAGCCGTTGCGCTCGGCCCAGGCGAGGAACGGCCACTCCCAGTCCGGCCACCCAGCCGATCCCGCCCACCCAGAGAGATGATTCATCCGGATGTAGCCGACATGAGCATTCATGTCGTGGTCGGGCGGGTTGGTCGTGGTCACTCGGCGACCCGCTCCGGCGGGTTTGAACAGGTACCCTCGCGCCATCGGACGTTGCAGTGATGCACGGGTGTTGCCGGTGTAGAGATTGCGGCCGGCGAAGTCGTTGTAGGCGTGCCACGTATTTGTCGCGAGTTGCAACAGAATCGTGTTGGCCGAACTGGCACTCGGGCGCACGACGAAGAACGCGTGGCTCTGTCGAGTCTTGCCGTCGACATCAATCGTCAGTTGAACCTCGTAATACCCCGATGGCCACTGATCGTCGGCGGTCACCGCTGTCGCAGCCGGCCAGTTGCAGCCGTGAGCGTCAGCGTCGCGCGGCGTCGCGTGGTCACCGGCATCGACGGTGTCGGTCCACACCACTGTCCGTTCAGCGCCGAGACGGGCGATCTCGATGTCGACCGGTCGGCCGCCCGCAGATGACAGATGCAGTGCAACGCCTGCGCCCGCCGTGATGGATTGGGGCCAGCAGTACCCGGTGACAGTTTCGATCGCCATGGACTGATCCTGGCACACGGTCCACCAGCCCCTTCGGCCGTGTCGGGCGTCATGTCGATGATATGCGAGCATCTAAGTCAACCCGCCGCGCTGCGCGGCGGCACGACGGACGGAGTGCCTATGACGAAAATTCCTGCCACGATCGATGAAGTGACAGTCGAATGGCTGGCCGCGGCCACCGGACTCGCTGTCACCGGACTCGACGCCGAGATCATTGGCGTCGGTATTGGCGTCAGTAGTGCCGTCTACCGCCTGCACCTCAGTGGCACCGACGTTCCGAAGACCCTGGTGCTGAAACTGCCGGCGCTTGACGAAGCGGCAGTTTTCACGAGCTCGATGCTGCGGATGTACGAGCGTGAGGTCAAGTTCTATGAAGAACTCCGGGAGCGCTCGCCGATCGACGCGCCACAAGGGTTCGGAGGTGCCGTGTCAGAGGACGGAGCTTCGTACTTTGTCCTGATGGAAGACGAATGTGGGCATCGGGTCGTCGACCAGATCGAAGGGATGGAGATCGCCGATGCCGAGCAAGCCGTCGACGAACTCGCTCTCTGGCACGCAGAGTTCTGGGGTGATGCGGAACGGTTCGTCGAAACCGGCGCGGCGGTGAGTCTGGCCGACCCGATCTACCTCGCCGTCCTGCCCGTCGTCTTCGCCGAAGGCTGGGAGAAGGTCAGTTCGCTGATGGACGTTGAGCCAGCGATCGCCAACGTGGCACCACGTTGGGCAGAGGCGATGCCCGCGATGTTGGCGACGCTGTCGACATCGCCCACCACGGTGATTCACGGCGACTACCGCGCTGACAACATCTTCTTCGCTGCGGATGGCCGCACGGTCCTCCTCGACTTCCAGCTGACCGGTCTCGGTTCGCCGTCTTACGATCTGGCCTACTTCGTTACCCAGAGCCTCCTACCCGACGTAGCGGTCGCCCACGAACGAGTCCTCTTCGATCGGTATATCGCCGCGCTCCACGCTGCAGGCGTATCGCCTGCCGAAACCAATCGTCTGTGGGAGGACTACCGGCTGGCCGCACTGTTCTGTCTCGTCTATCCGATCGTTGCCGCTCGGGGGATGGACTTCGACGACCCCCGTCAGTTCGCGCTGATCGAAACGATGAGCCGGCGGTGCGCACGAGCCATCGACGCGTTGGACCTCGAATCACTGCTCGACGCGTGACACCGATGTCGTGCGCTCGTCGATCGAGGACGCTGGCTGCCAAGCTCGCTACCCGATGACACTCGACAACGATGAACACCGTGCCGCGATCGCTGAAGGCGTCGATCGCGTCTGTGCTGACTTCGACGATGACTACTGGTCACAGAAGGACCGCGACCACGAGTTTCCCTGGGACTTCTACAACGCGATGGCCGCCGGTGGCTGGGTTGGCATCGCGATCCCCGAGCAATACGGCGGCGGCGGCCAGGGGATTGCCGAAGGTGCACTCGTCTTGAATCGTGTCGCAGCGTCGGGCGCCGCAATGAACGGCTCGACCGCGCTGCACTTGACGATGTTCGGCCTCGCCCCGGTCATCAAGTTTGGCAACGACCAACTCAAGAACACCTTTCTTCCCCGAGCAGCGGCAGGCGATCTCCACGTTGCCTTTGGGGTGACCGAACCGGATGCTGGGACCGACACGAGTCGCATCTCGACGCGCGCCGCCGACGACGGAATGGGTGGCTTCATCATTTCGGGTCGCAAGATTTGGACGTCGAAGGCACTCGAGTCCGAGGTCTGCCTACTGCTCGCCCGCACCGATGGAACGCCAGGCGAAGGGTTTGGCGGTCTGTCACTGTTTCTTGTCGACCTCGACCCGCAGTACTGCGACATCGCGCCGATCCCGAAGCTCGGGCGCAATGCAGTGGCGTCGTGTGAGGTGGCCTACGACGATTTGCCGGTCGAAGGGTGGCGCCTGGTCGGTGAACGGGGCCGCGGATTCCACCACATCCTGCACGGACTGAACGCCGAACGTATTCTGCTCGCCTCGATGGCCTGCGGGATCGGGGATGTCGCTCTGCGCCGAGCCATCGCGTACGCCGAAGAGCGCGAGGTCTTCGGTCGCCCCATCGGCAAGAATCAGGCGATCTCGCACCCGTTGGCCAAGGCCCACATGGACCTGCAGGCGGCGTACACGATGATGCTGGTGGCGGCCGAGCGTTATGACGCCGGGCTCGAATGTGGTGAACAGGCCAACACCGCCAAATACCTGGCAGCCGAGGCGTCGTTCTTCGCTGCCGATCAGGCGATCCAAACCCACGGCGGTTTGGGCTACGCCACCGAATACCACGTCGAGCGGTATTGGCGCGAGGCTCGGCTGCAACGACTTGCGCCCGTCAGCCAAGAGATGACGCTCAACTACATCGCCCAGAACGTCCTCGGGCTCCCTAAGTCCTACTGAGACAACGCACAGCGGGCCGCATGGCCCGGCTTCAACCGATGTCGCGACGTGCCAGTGCGCGGACACCGACGGTCAGACCGACGACAGCGAACGCTGTCAACACGACCAGCGGCACGATGTCGAAACTGCCGCCGGGAAGCGCCGGCACGTGTTCGAACGGCGACAGGTTGCGAACCCACTGGGGAAGCTCGAGCAGCGGACCGAAGAGACCGACTACCACCAGCAACGCCAGCACCGCCAAGGCCGCGTTCGCCGCGTGTCGCATCACCTCGTCGATCGCACTCCCGTCGACGTCGAAACGGCGTCGATCATCGTCGACGCGAACCCGATGGACGCCCGCCCGGGTGTCGAAGTCCGCCAGTGGCACCCGCGTGCGTACATCGATGCTGGTGCGGGTGAGCGAACGAAGCTCGTCGAGGGTTCCGTGCTGTACCGCTCGACCCTGCCTGATGATCGTGACCCGGTCGCACAGGGCCTCCACTTCGGCAAGGATGTGGCTCGACAACAACACCGTCGGCAGCGGCTTCGAGGATGCACGACTGGAACACCGATTCCATCAGCGGGTCGAGGCCCGATGTTGGTTCGTCCAAGAGCAGCAGGTCCACGCGCGACGACAATGCGGCGATCAGCGCGACCTTCTGCCGGTTCCCCTTGGAATAGGTGCGGCTCTTCTTGCGCAGGTCGAGTGCGAACCGTTCGATCAAGTCGTCACGACGTCGCTGATCGATGCCACCGCGCAACCGCCCAAACAGGTCGATGATCTTGCCGCCTGACAGCCCGGGCCACAGATTGACATCCCCAGGGACATAAGCGAGGCGCCGGTGGAGCCTACGGCGTCGGTCCACGGGTCCGCGCCGAACAGTCGGGCCACACCGCTGTCGGCCCGGAGGAGCCCGAGCAGAACGCGGATCGTGACGGTCTTGCCGGCCCCGTTCGGGCCGAGAAACCCGTGGGCGTCGCCTGGTTCGACGCGGAGATCAAGCCCGTCAAGCGCTCGGGTCGGACCAAAGGCCATGGCGACGTTGGCCAGTGAGACGGTCGCCGAGTCAGCGCCACGCGGGTTGGACATCGCCAGCTAGTCGAGCAACTCGACCAGGAGGTAGCGCATCGAGACAATGCCGCACAGCGCTCCGGTTTCATCGCGCAGCAGAATGGGTCGGATGTCGTTCTCCATCATCTCCGCTGCGACGTCGGCGATCGTCGAATCAATCGTTGCCCACAGGAGGTGGTCGCTCTCGATCGAAGCAACGGATGCGGTGTCGAGGTCGACATTGTCAGCGACCGCGCGCACGATGTCGCGTTCGGACACCACTCCTTCAACGTCGTCGCGCGTCCCGACCACGAGGAGGCTCCGTCGTCCTCGGCGAGCGATGCAGCGGCGGCGCGCAGCGTTGCCCCCGGATCGATTGTCGTGATGCGGTCACTCGCCACCGATTTGACGGGGCGCACCGCGAAGAACATCTCTGCGTCGCTCATGACCCCATGATGCAATATTTCGCCGACCGGCGGCCAGAGACCAAGGTCCCGTCTGTGTGCCAGCGGAGCGCGTCAGCAGACAGCGCGGACGTATGGGTACGGGTTGACAGCAGTGCCGCCGCCGGGATGAATCTGGAGGTGGAGGTGAGGTGTGCCTGCGTTGCCGGTCTGGCCCACGGTGCCGATCTGCTCGCCCTGGGAGACAGAGCGGTTCCCGCCTGTGAAGCCCAGCAAGTGTGCGTAGTAATACTTCGTGCCGCTGTTGCCGGTGACCCAGGCGGCGTTGCCGCCCAGGCGGTTGGTGGAGAACCGGACGGTGCCTGATTCAGCCGCCACGAGCGTGGTGCCTGATGGCGCGATCATGTCGACACCCTGATGGCGGCGCCCACCAGAGCGAGGCGCTCCCCACGTGTCCGCGAACGCGTAGTTGCCGCGGATCGGGCAGGTCATCCCGCGACCAGCGTTCGATGGCGGCGACGTCGCCGGTGGGGCGCTTCCCCCCGAGCTGCCACTTCCAGTACTGCCGCCCGAGCTTCCACTGCTCGAACTGGAGTCTCCCGATGATCCGGATGATCCCGAGCTGCTACTTGAACTGGCGGCCGATGCCGATGCAGCGGATTGACGATTGGCTGTGGCCTGGGCCGCGACTGCATCCTGGCGCGTCCGTTCCTCGCGCTGGCGCTGCAACTCGCGTTCGATTGCTTCGTCGATTTGCCGCCGCTCTTCAACCTCGATGAGTCGCGCGATCTCGTCTTCGGTTCGCTGCTGCAAGGCGGCGTAGTCGATTGATGCCTGCTCCGCCTCCGCTTGGCGTCGTTCGAGGCGGGCGCGAGCTTCGTCGACTTCCTTGATCACGGCATCAAAGTCGTCCAGTTCAACCGTTGCAGCCTCGACAGTGACTGCCGTCAGCACTTCGGCGGTAAGTTCGTCGCTGGCCTCGTCGAGGTCGCCGAGCAGAATAAAGCTGGACCCTCCTGACTGTGTGAAGCGACGCACCGCAGACGATTCGAGCGACCGGCGCATCTCACTTGACTCGGCTTCAACTGCTGTCAGTTCCTGCTGGGCCTCGGCAATCTCCAGGCTCAGCGTGTCGATCAACGATTCAGCATCGAACAAGGCCTGTGCGGCCTCATTGGCTCGGTCGCGGGCGGCTTGGATCTCGCGCGCGGCCTGCCGGGCTGCCTCGCTGTCGGTCTGCGCCTCAACCGAAACGGTCGACCCCACCGCAGACAGCCCGAGCGTCAGCACCACCGTTGCAGCGGCGAGACGACGCGTCGACAGACGCGACCAGAGTGAGCGGGGCGACGTCACGGAATGCGACGATACAGCGCAGCGCGAGTTGGTGTCCGTCAGAGCCAGTGGTTGACGGTTTCGGTGACTCGTTCAGCAACTCGCTGGAAGAGCCCACGATCGGCCCACTCCTGTGGATCGAGCAGCACACAGTGTTCGAGATCCTCGTCGAGGTGACGATCGAGCACAGCGACGACGTCGGGGTCGAAGACAACGATGTTTGCCTCGTCGTCGTGACGCAGCGACCGCTGATTGAAGTTGGCTGAACCCACTGAAGCAACGGTTCCGTCGACGGTCATCACCTTTGCGTGCATCATCGACACCTCGTAGGTACGCAACACCACGCCGGCTTGCAGCAGACGCTGGTACGACGCTTCTCCGGTGATCTGAATGAAGCGCTTGTCGGCGTGCGTGCCCGGCAGCATGATGTCGACCGAGACCCCACGTTCCACAGCGTCGACCAATGCCTGAGTGAGCTGTTCGCCCGGATTGAAGTACGCCGACGCAATGCGAATTCGTTGCTGTGCACACGCGATCAGTGTGATCATCAGCCGCCAGATGTCGTTGGATCCGTTCTCGGCAGCAGCCTGCACAACAGCACACGCCGTCGTCCCTGCGGGACGCGAGTCGATGACCAACTCAGACATTGGATCGAAGCCGCTGTGATTATGGTCGGCCCAGTTGTCGATGAACCCGGCCTGCAGCCCCGCAACTGCCGGCCCGCGAACTCGCAGATGCGTATCGCGGTACTCGTGCTCGTTGCGTGCGTTGCCGGACCACTCGTCGGCAATTCCAACACCGCCGATGAAACCAACGGTGCCGTCGACCACCAGGATCTTGCGGTGCGTGCGATTGTTCGCACCGTTCAGCTGCGGAATCTTCTCGTCGGTGAAAGGCCGGAACCAGCGCAACTCGCAACTCGATCCCTTGATGGTGCTGATCACCTGCGAATCGAGCTTGCGTTCTGCCAGCGCGTCGATCAGAACCCGGACCCGACATCCACGGTTTGCTGCGCCGACCAGTGCTTGCGCGAAACGGTCGGCGACATGGCCACTCCAGAAGACGAAGGTGACGATGTCGACCGTCTGTTCAGCACCATCGATGGCATCGAGCATCGCACCGAAGATCTCGTCGCCGTTGCGTAGGACATCGACCGTGTTGCCCTCCGTCGCGTGGAGGCCAAGCAGCGAATGGACGCGGTCGGCCCATTCACCGGCGCTGGCCAGCGCCGGGCCGGTGGTCGACGACGCTCGACTCATCAACCGACCGCAGTACCGAGCCAACTACCGATGACCCACGTGATCGTGCACGCCGCAATCGCCCAACTCATCTGGCGGCCGGCTGTGCGGATCATCGATCGTTCGGTGAATCGTGCGAGCACTGCGCCCACGCAGGCTGTTGCAACCAGCCCGAGAATGGCCGAAGCAATCACGGCGCCATTGCCCTCGAAGAAGAACCATGGAAACAGCGGAATGAGCGCGCCGAAAGCGAAGGCAATGAACGAGCTGAGCGCGGCAGCGCCGGCGTTCCCGGTCCCGTCGGGATCGACGCCAAGCTCTTCGCGGGCGTGCACGTCAAGTGCCACCTCAGGATTCTCGTGGACTTGCTCAGCCATCCGGCGTGCAGTCTCCGCGTCCGCGCCACGTTGGCGGTAGATCGCGGCAAGCTCGCGTTGTTCCATCTCAGGCTGCTTGGCAATCGAGAGTCGCTCGATGTCAAGTTCACGCTCGACCAACTCGGCCTGAGCCTTCATCGACACATATTCACCGGCAGCCATCGAGGCTGACCCGGCGAGCAAGCCGGCAACACCTGCGATGAGCACGCTCTCGCGTGTCGAAGCAGCAGCAGCGACGCCGAGGATCAGCGCAACGTTGGACACCAGGCCATCGCTGACGCCGAAGACTGCAGCGCGAATCGTGCCGCCTGTGACGTCTCGGTGGCGATGGACCATGTGGCTGTGGCCAGACCCATGAGAATGTTCGTGTTCGTGAACGTGTTTGCCCTGACCGGACCCGGCGTCATGATCGGTGACATCAGCGGACATGGCCAACACGGTACCCGCAGACCGGCGCGTCCCACATCGACGGTGCCCGCCGAGCCATTGGTCACGGCCGGTTGCGGTTGAGGCGGTCTGAGCCGGCGTCGATCCCTGGGAGCTGAGCATGGAACTGCCCGACGTGCCCAGCAGCGAGTTCGGTCACGATTGCTTCAACTTCACTCCAGTTTGCGGCCCGTAAGCCGTCGATGTCGCGGTTATATGGCTGTTCGAACGTGATCACCGTGTTGCCGGCCGAACGTAGTTGTTCGACGTTGTGCGGGGCGTCGTCGATGTACGCGCTCGCCTCAACCTGAGGCTTCTTGCCCAGAAAGCACAGGTCGCGATAGGGAATGCGGTGCGTGTCGAGCCATGTGGCGGTGTCGGCAATGGCCTTTGCGTGGCCCCAGTGCACGTAGAGCCGATGCGTGATGATGCGAATCCACACTCCGGCGTCGCTGAGGCGCCAGAGCGCCTCGGCCGCGCCGTCGATCACAGGCATCGTGGCGAACATGTCATGTTCCATCACCGCAATGCGGTGGTAGTGAGCGTACTCGTCGGGCTTGAAGCCCCACTCGGCGAAATCCCACGACCGCTCGAGCGGCATCGTCTCAGGCTCCACGCCGCGCAACTCGGCCATGATCTCGCGGAAGCGCAACGTATGGTCTGCCACCACGCCATCGAGATCGACGCCGAGAATGAACTCTGGGAGTGGTGTGAGGTCGGCCATGCGTCAGACCCCCATGCGGCCTTCGTTCAACAAGGCCTCGTGCTCGACATCGAGCATCGCCTTCTTGCCGCTGACGATGCGGCGCCGCACCGCACCCGACACCGTGTCGACGCAGATGGTGCCCAACACGACGATGATCAATCCGAGGCCGGCAGTGCCGAAGTCCTTGAACTTCAGCGCCTCTGCAAGGTCGGATCCGATGCCGCCGGCACCGACGAGGCCGAGCACGGCCGATGCGCGGATGTTGACCTCGAAACGGTAGAGCAGGAACGACGTGATCTCGGGGGTGACCTGCGGGAGCACTCCCCACCGCAACCGCTGGAGCGGTGACGCGCCGACGGCGTCCGCTGCTTCGAGCGGGCCCTTGTTGATGCCTTCGATGATCTCGTAAAACAGCTTGCCGAGCGTGCCGATCGAGCCCACGCCAATTGCCAGCACACCAGCCATGGGTTTCAGACCGAAGATCGGAATGAATGCCAACGCCAAGATGATCTCGGGAATCGCGCGCAGCAGGTTGAAAATTTGGCGGGTGATCCAGGCCACTGGCTTGCCGACCAGATTCTCGGCTGCGAGGAACGACATGGGAACGGCGAAGAGCGCTGCGATGATCGTGCCGAGCCAGGCAATGGCGATCGACTCCCACATTGCGCCGACGAGCTCGGGGATCTCGCTCGCCTCCATATTGCTGAACATGACGCGGCACAGCGTCCACATGTCCCCAGGAGCTTCGAGGAGGCGCGACCACTTCGCATCGATACCTGTCGCCGACCACCACACGAGCGCGATGACAATCGCCGTGGAGACCCAGCGGAATGTCGCACGGGGCTTGTCCGGAAGTTCAACACCCTCTGGCGGTGTCGGCATCAAGCTGACGCGCAACTTCGACTCCGTCATCAGACGAGCCTCCGGCGCAGCGTGACCGAGATGCGTTCGACGACAAACACGACGAGGAAGAACATGACGACGAGGCCCCACAACTTCTCCCAGTCACCACGACCACGGAAGAATTCGATGCGCGCGCCGATGCCGCCCGCACCGACAAGGCCGAGCACAGCCGAGGCGCGCAAGTTGAGCTCGAAGTTGTAGAGCACGAAAGACGTGTACGACGGCAGGATCTGCGGCACAACCGCAGTGCGCAGCATCTGGTTCAGATTCGCGCCGGCCGCATTGGCTGCCTCGATCGGCCCCATGTCGATGCCGTCAAGGGTGTCAGAGGTGAGCTTGGTGGTCACGGCCAGCGAGAAGAAGAAGAGCGCCAGCAAGCCGCTGAGTGCGCCAATGCCGACGGCGGTCACGAACAGCAAGGCCCAGAGCAGGTCGGGGATCGATCGAATGACGTTGTTGAAGCTCCGCACGATGAGGCGGAGCCAACGGTTGGGGTTGCCGAACGTTGTCGACCACAGCGCAAGTGGGAGTGCTGCTGTTGCGCCTGTTGCCGTGCCGAGCACGGCGAGCTGCAGCGTTTCGACGAACGCGGACCGCGAGCGGCGCGACCAGATTTGGCCCCAGTCGGGATTGAGGAGGCCTTCGACCACCGAGTTCTTCCGAGTGAAGTTGGTGACGATCTCGTTGAGAGAGAACCCGACGCTCCTCGCGCAGATGATCGTGAGCACGACCGCACCGATGGCCGTGCCGATGGCGAACACCGACGGACCGGGCTTCGCCGGAAGTTCAGGCACGGCGGTCGGGCCCGTTTCGTTCACGATGGTCACCCCTGCCGATTCAGAGAGCGGCGTGCTTCGCCATCGTGTCGTCAGCGGTGAGACTGCGTCCGTAGATGCTCTCAAACACCGTCTCGTCGCAGTCGCTCCCCGGTCCGTCGAAGACAAGCGCCCCGTCGCGCAGCCCGATGATTCGGTCGGCGTACGCCGTGGCGAGGTCGAGGAAGTGCAGGTTGACGATGGTGGTGATGCCGAGGTCACGGCTGATTTGTTGGAGGTAGCGCATCACGACGTGGCTCGTGGGCGGGTCGAGCGAGGCGACCGGCTCGTCGGCGAGGAGGATCGAGGGTTCCTGAGCGAGAGCGCGCGCGATACCGACGCGTTGACGCTGCCCGCCAGACAAGTCAGAGGCGCGTGTGTAGGTCTTTTCGATGATCTCGACACGTGCGAGCGCCCGGGCTGCGATGTCGATGTCGGCCTGCGGATACCGGCCGATCAATGTCCGCCACGTCGACACCTTGTGGAGGCGACCCATGAGAACGTTCTTCAAGACGGTGGTTCGGTCGACCAGGTTGAACCCCTGGAAGATCATGCCGATATCCGAGCGCAGCTCGCGCATTCCGGCACTGCTGAGGTCGTGGACCTCGTGCCCGTTGACCTCCAGCTCGCCGCTTGTGAGCGGCACAAGGCCATTGATCGCTCGGATGAGCGTGGATTTGCCCGCCCCGGAGAGGCCGACGATGACGACGAACTCGCCGTCGTCAATCTGGAGATCGAGGTCCTTCATCGCCGACACCCCGTTGGGGTAGGTGACGTTGGCGTTACTGAAACGAATCATGGGTGGCAGGACCTGGATCGAGTGGAACGGACGGGATGACCATGCCGGTGTGATTCCCGGTGCCAGGCACCAGGTATCACACCGGCAAGCAGATCACTCGAGAACGTCGCCGAGCTTGACTTCGAGGTCACGGATGACGTCGAAGTCTGCCGAGGTCACTGGCACGAGGCCGTCGATCTCGTAGAGCTCGTCGAGGACCTCGGCGCCCTCTTCGGTTGCGGCGATGTCAACAAACGCAGCGGTAATGGCTGCAACGAGGGACTCGGGGAGGTCACCGGCAACGGCGAAGCCGTCGTTCGGGATCGGGCCGGACCAACCGAACACGACGACCTTCTCGCCAACGTCGGGGCTGGTCTCTTCGATCTGACCGCGGGCGTCGTTGAACGACACGCCAACTTCGGCGTCACCGTCATAGACCGCTTGGACCGAACCGTCGTGGCCACCGGCGAAGAGGCCGTTGATTCCGTCGATCGGGTCGACGCCAGCTTCGTCCAACTGCAGTGCCGGGATGGCGTAGCCAGAGGTTGAACCCTGGTCGACGAACGACACGGTCTTGCCTTCCAGCAACACCAGCTTGTCGGCGCCGATCGGACCATCGGCTGCACTCTCGGCATCGAGGACGCCATTGCAGAACAAGAAGCCGTCTTCGTCGGCCACCGGAGTGTCATCGCAGTAGGTGTCTGGGTCGTTGGTGAACCACTGCGTCACGTACAGCAGCGAACCGAAACGCTCGGCCTGGAGGATCAGCTCGGCGCCGGCCTGCTCTTCAGCCTGCACCATCTGGCGCGGTCCGAGACCACCGGCAACCTGTGCCTGCCCAGACTCGAGGGCGACGATGACGCCGGAGTAGTCGGTCGGCACGAGTGCTTCGACTTCGAGGCCGAGGTGCTCACCGAGCAGGTCGGCAAGAGGCTGTGCGGTCTCAATCAGCCCGCCGGTCTCTTGGCTCGGCGTGAGCGTGAAGACGAGCTTGTCGGGCCAGCCTTCACGGTCGACGTCATCAGCAGGTGCTGCGGTGTCAGCAGGTGCTGCGGTGTCAGCAGGTGCGTCGGTCTCGACCGGTGCGTCGGTTTCCACCGGCGCTGCGGTGTCGGCCGGTGCGTCGGTCTGGACGGGTGCGTCGGTCGATGGCGCGTCAGCCGCATCGTCATCGCTGCCGCATGCAGCGAGTACCAACGCGGCGCTTGCGGCGAGTGCGACGAAGGAACGCTTCGTCAGTGATCGGGTCATGTTCACATCTTTCTCTTGCAGTTGAGGGGCGGCACGCCGCGGTGACACGGCGCAAGGCGGATGTTGTCTCCCCCTGATCGCGACGGCCTGCCCAGGCACCGTCGTTGCAGGACAAGTGTGAGGCTAGGTCAATCGGCGCGGCCAGTCGCGCTGCGAGGTGTCTGCTCGGTGACGATCGCATGAAACTCTGCCCAATCGCGAACATCGACGGCCCCGGCTACCGGCTGGTTCCACGGGCGAACGAACCTGCAGACCAGCGCATCCGGGTGGTGTTCGACCAACTCGGGGAGGACTCCGGGCGCATCGTCGAGGTACACGTCGCAGTCGACGAGATACTTCGTGAACGTGAGGTGTACCTCACGTGTGGGGATCTCGTTGTCAGCCAACCAGTGCATCGTTTCGTGGACAGCCCAGTCGGGCTTCGTCGAGACGATCACGACCCGGTGCCCCTCGGCGTCGAGCGCGCGGAGTGTGTCAAGTGCTCCAGGAAGCAGGTCCAAATGACGAAAAATCGACGGTCGTTCGTCGTTGCCGCGAGCCCAGGCCCAGAAATCCTCCATGTCATCGAACCCGCCCAGCGTGTGCAGACCGTCCCACGACGTGACCAGGTCAGGGGTGAGGCGTCCGCCGAACTCGTTGTTGTGCAACTGCGTCCACCCGCCGTTGAAGTCGGCCACCACGCCGTCCAGATCGATGCCGAGTCGGAGTCTTGTTCGTGCCACGACCGCATGATGGCAGCTCTTCGCGAGAGTCCCGCAACGACGGGTGGGTTTGAGTTTCGCCAGATCGGGCGACGATGCTGCTTGCACATCGATCAACGTCATGCTGAAGGGGATCGCACATGAAGCAGCTCACCGGACTCGACGTCAGCTTCTTACTGATGGAGACGCCGAACACTTACGGGCACGTCAACGGGCTGAGCATCTACGAGCGCCCCTCGGCGGATTTCGACCCGTTCGCCGAGGTGCGAAACCGGCTCAGCATCATGGTCGGCCACCTTGAGCCGCTTCGCCGCAAGGTGGTCGAGGTGCCGTTCGAACTCGACCGCCCCTATTGGATCGAGGACGCGGACTTCGATATCGATTTTCACGTACGTCACATCGGTCTCGCCCCGCCCGGCGCGGCCGACCAGCTCGCCGAGCAGGTCGCTCGTATCGTCGGCCGCAAAATGGATCGTTCGCGCCCACTGTGGGAGGCGTACGTCATCGAGGGCCTGGCCGACGGTCGCTGGGCGCTGCTGCAAAAGACGCACCACGCCACGATCGACGGCGCCTCCGGCGTGATCATGCTCAAAATGTTCACCGATGATTCGCCCGACGCGATCTACCCGCTCGAGCATCGCAAGTGGGTCGGTGAAGAGCCGCCGAGTCGCAGCGACATGCTGCAGACCGCCGCCAAGAACCTGGCAATCAATCCGATTCGACAGGTGCGACTGTCTTTGAATGTGGTGCGCGATTTCGCCGATGCTGCCGGCATCACCAGTGTCAGTGGGATCGCGACCCAAGCGCGTTCAACGCTCGGAGCGATCGCGCGCCGCTCGGACCCCACGAGCGACCGGTCCAACGAGCGCGTGTCGTTGCCGCTGACGTCGGCACCGCCCACACCGTGGAATGCGTCAGTGACCCCGGACCGTCGTTTCGCGATGCGGTCGACATCACTCGAGAACCTCAAGCGACTCAAGGACGCCACCGGCGGCACGCTCAACGATGTGGTCATGGCCATTTGCACCGGTGCGTTGCGCGCCTACCTCATCGAAAACGATGCACTACCTGATGTGCCGCTTCGAGCAATGGTGCCCGTGTCGATTCGAACCGGCGACGAAGAAGACCCGTGGACCAACCGCGTCTCGGCCATCGTTGCCGACCTCCCGACGAACTGCGCAGACCCGATCGAGCGAGTAGCGCTGTGCCGCGAAGCGATGAATGTCGGCAAGCACCAATTCGACCTGATGCCGGCCGAAGCGCTCGGCCAAGCCACCGACTACACCTCCCCGGTCGTGGCCGCGTCAGCAATCCGGCTCGTTTCGCGACTCAAGCTGGCCGACCGAGTGAATAGCCCCATCAACGTCGTGATCTCGAACGTCCCTGGGCCCCGCCAACCTCTGTACTTCGCCGGAGCGAAGCTCGACGCCTACATCCCCGTGTCGACAATCACCGATGGGGTCGGCCTCAACATCACCGTGCATTCATACGCCGACCGGATGGACTTCGGACTCATCTCCGATCGAGAGCTGATACCTGATCTGTGGCATCTCGTGGATCTCCACATTGCTGAAGTGGAACGTCTCTTCGAGGCAACCGGCGCCGAGTGGGCCGTCCCGCAGCCCCCGCCACCAATGCGTCATGGGGGCGACGGCGTCGACCCGGTCGAGCCGAGCAGCGAAGAGGTCAAAGAACGCGTTGCTGTCAAGCGGGCGGTCACCAAGCGGCGGTCAGTTTCGCCGAAGAAAGCTCCTGCCAAGAAAGCTGCGGCGAAGAAGAAGGCCGCGAAAAAGAAGTAACTCCCGCACTCGGCAGCCGGGACGGCGGCGAGCTGGCCGATTTAGGTGTGGTTGAAGCCGGGTTCGGGCTTCGCGTGCGGAGGCGGATACTGCTCGAGGTGGTCGACGGCTTTGCCAATCGAGTCGAGCAGCATGTCAGCGAGGTCCATCCCGAACCCCTCGCGCACCACAATGCGCAGCACTGCGACGTCCTCAGCGTCAGCCGGCATCGTGTACGCGGGAACCTGCCAGCCGTTGGCCCGCAGCCGGTCAGAGACATCGAACACGGTGAAGCCGGTCGACGCGTTCATCTTGAATGCAAGAACCGGAATCGCCGAACCGTCGCTGACCACCTCGAACGGGCCGAGTGCGGCAATGGCCGAGGAGAGATGGAGCGCGGTGGCGCGGAGTGACTCCATGATTCGCCGATACCCCTGCGCCCCGTCGATGCCCGCGACCGTCAGCGCAATGACTCCGGTAGGACGTCCGACTCTGTCGGCGCTTTTCGGGGAACAGCGAGAATGGAGCCATGGATGCCCACCGCCCCCATGAGACCGAGGAACGGGACCTTCGGGCGACCGACCGTCTGGTGTCGACGATTCGCGACTCGATCATCGGTGGCGATGAGATCATCGACGGCCCGTTCGGGCCCCGCCCAGTGGTGTACGCCGACTACGCTGCGTCCGGTCGCTCGCTGCGCTTCATCGAGGACTACCTCCGAGACATCGTGCTCCCGCTGTATGCGAACACGCACACGGAGGCTTCCGGGACGGGATTCCAGACGACGCGCTTTCGCGAAGAGGCACGCTCGATCATCGCGTCGTGTGTCGGTGCGACCGACGAACACGCCGTGCTCTTCTGTGGAAGCGGAGCGACCGGTGCCATCGACAAGTTGATCGGCGTTCTCGGGTTGCGGATCCCATCAGTACTCGACGACCGCTGGAACCTGTCCGCTCAGATCCCTGAGGACGATCTCCCGGTCGTATTCATCGGACCGTACGAACATCATTCAAACGAGCTGCCATGGCGCGAATCCATTGCCGACGTGGTCATCATCGACGAGGACGCCGACGGCCACATCAGCCTCGACCACCTTGAGCAAGAGCTGACACGTCATGCCCGACGGTCGGTGAAGATCGGATCGTTCTCAGCAGCGTCGAACGTCACCGGCATCGTCACTGATGCCGACGCTGTGTCGTCGATGCTGCACCGCCACGGAGCCCTTGCGTTCTGGGACTTCGCGGCAGCAGCACCATATGTCGGTATCGAGATGGGCAGTGCCGCCGCCATTGAGCACGACGCCAATGGGTCACTCGCCTACAAGGACGCCGTGTTCATCTCTCCCCACAAAATGATCGGTGGGCCTGGAACGCCAGGGGTGTTGGTGGCCCGTCGAACGCTGTTCGCGAATCGGGTGCCGGACGTCCCCAGCGGCGGCTCGGTGACCTATGTGAACACCAACGAACACGACTACCACCCAGGGGTCGAACACCGCGAAGAGGCAGGCACGCCCGCCATCGTCGAATCGATTCGTGCCGGGCTCGTGTTCCAGCTGAAGCAAGCCGTGGGGGTTGGCGCAATCGGACGACGCGAACATGACTTTGTCAGCCGGGCGATCGATTCGTGGGACGCTGACGCGAACGTCCTGGTGCTCGGCAACCACCAGGCGGAACGACTGTCGATCGTGTCCTTCGTCGTCCGCTCCGGAAGCGACGGCAAGTACCTCCATCACAACTTCGTGGTCGCACTGCTCAACGACCTGTTTGGCATCCAGTCGCGCGGTGGCTGCTCGTGCGCGGGGCCATACGGTCACCGGTTGCTCGGAATCGACATCGATCGCTCGCACGCATTCCAACGCGAAATCAATCGTGGCTGCGAGGGGATCAAACCCGGCTGGGTGCGTGTGAACTTCAACTACTTCATCGACGAAGAGACGTTCCGGTACATCGTCGACGCCGTCCACATCGTCGCCGAACACGGCGCGGCCTTGATGCCGGAGTATCGCTTCGAGCCAGACACCGGTCTCTGGCATCACCGCGCTGCGCGAACTGACCCGGCGATGTCACTGTTCGGCGTCTCCTATGCCGACGGCCAGATGCGTTACGAGAACCGACGCACGCGTGGGCCCAGCGACCTCTCCGCTCATCTGCGCACGGCACGCGCCCACTGCGTCGCCGCAGCGAACAATCCGGCGGGGGACTGGACCGCACCGCAAACGACCGATGATTTTGAGCACCTGCGCTGGTTTCCGTATCCCATTTCGGTATCGCGATAAGGGCGTTTCTGCCGGCCCCACCGGCTGACCGTTACGACAGCTTCCACTCAGGCCGCGGGGTCCAGACCTGGCGTGACGGGTTGGTGCGCATCTCGACCACGCGCAGATCGCCCGTGAACTCATAGACCCCCTGGTAGTGGTCAAAGGCAACCGGGGTGCCCCAGCTCTTGCCGACAGCGAAGCCTTCCTGCACCATCGAGTACCCCATCGGGGTGATCCGCATCCGCTCGTTCACGCCGACCGCGACACCGTCCACCGTCATCGTCACACGGCCCCATCCCTGTTCAATCGGCTCGTAGACGACAGCAAGTTCGATCTCGCGTCCCGTCGGAAGCAGTTCGGCACTGACCACCTCGGTCATCTCGATCTTGAGCACGTTGTGGACATAGTGCGCTCGGCCATCCTGCACGAACAACACCCAGCCCGCGAGTTCGCCACCCTGGGACACGAGCACCCCTTCATCGCCCGACTGAGCGGTGAGGCGCGCAGTGATCGTGTGCGGCGTGTTGAGGATGACGGGGAGCGACGGATTCGGGATCGGAGTGGTCCCACGGTAGTAGCGGTACACCTCGCGATCTTCGCTCGCCGCCGGTCGAGTGGGATCGATGAACCGTTCGCGGCCGCGATCATCAAGTGGCAGCACGTTGTGCTCGCGGGCCTCCTCCCACCACAACTCGATCAACTCCGCGAGCTTCTTGGGATGTTGGGCGGCGAGGTCATGAGCCTGGCTGTAGTCCGCGTCCTGGTGATACAGCTCCCACGGATCGTCGGCCCAGTCCGTTCCGGGCTTGTGCCAGGTCACCGCCGTCCAACCCTCGTGCCAGATCGCGCGGCTCCCCAGCATTTCGTAGTACTGCGTGGCCTTCACGTTTGGCGCATCGCTGTTCGTGATGGTGGCCGCGAAGCTGTGCCCTTCGAGCGGCTGCTGCTCGACGCCGTTGACCCGCCCCGGCACAGGAAGCCCAGCCAGATCGAGCAGCGTCGGAAAGAGGTCGGTGATGTGGTGGTACTGGCTACGAATCGCCCCCCGATCCTCTGGCGCAATCTGCGCGGGCCAGTGAATGATCATCGGGTCGGTGTTGCCGCCACGGTGGGTGTCGCGCTTCCACCGTTGGAAGGGGGCGTTGCCTGCTTGGCTCCACCCAATTGGGTAGTGCGGGTCGGTGTGGCGGCTGCCCATGTGATCGATGTCGTCGACCATTTCGTCGACCTCCATGAACATGAGGTTCCGGAATCGCTCGGTGTTCGTCGTGCCGTGCTGGCCTCCCTCCGATGACGCGCCGTTGTCGCTGAGAAAGATCACCGCAGTGTCGTCGAACACGCCGAGTTCGCGCAGCGCATCCATCAACCGGCCGATCTGCGCGTCGGTGTGGTCGACGAAACCGCAGAACGTTTCCTGGAGGCGCGCATAGAGCCGTTGCGCCTCAGGGTCGAGAGAGTCCCACGCCGCGACCGCACGGTTGCGCGGTGGAAGATCGGTGCCCTCCGGAATGATGCCCATCTCAAGCTGGCGTTCGTAGGTGGCCTGGCGGTGCACGTCCCAGCCGTCATCGAATCGTCCGGCGTAGTGGTCGATGTATTCGGGCGGCGCATGGAACGGACAGTGGGGTGCGCCGAAGGGGAGATACAGGAAAAATGGGCGCCCGGAGGCGACCTGCTGTTGGTCGCGCAGCATCTTGATGGACGCGTCGACGATGTCTTCGCTGACGTGGTAATCGTTCGTTGACCCGTCCGGGTTTCGACGGCCCTGTGTCGGCGTCTCGATCCGATGATTGTCGACGGTCATTATCGGATGCCACTGGTCGACTTCGCCAGGAAGGAATCCATAGAACCGCTCGAAACCCAGTCCGAGTGGCCAACGATCGAACGGGCCTGCAGCGGTCTGCTCGCTGGTCGGTGTCAGGTGCCATTTGCCGGCGCAGTAGGTGGCGTAGCCCGTCTGTCGCAGCACCTCGGCGATCGACGCCGCCGATCTCGGCAAGAACGAGTTGGCGCCAGGGAAGCCGCTGGCCATCTCGGCAATCGTCGCAAAACCAACCGAGTGGTGGTTGCGGCCCGTGAGCAGTGCCGCGCGGCTCGGCGAGCACAACGCAGTGGTGTGGAAGTTGTTGTACCGCAGCCCGTTGGCGGCGAGCTCGGAGAGGTGCGGGGCCTCGATTGGTCCGCCGAAACTCGACAGCTGGCCGAAGCCAAGGTCATCGACCATGATCAGAACGATGTTCGGTGCACCTGCCGGCGGCCGGACCGGTGGCGGCCAATCCGGTGTCGATTCCGCGTAGGTGTTGGCGACCACGCCACCAAACGGAACCGGATCGGGCGGAAGATGATCCATCGGAGGGCCTGGTGTATGACTCATCGCCCTAGCGTGACAGCTACTACGGTCACACGCCATGGTCCAACGGACCGCAATCTGGGGGGACAGATGAGCGAAAAGACTGCAATCGCGGCGCCACCATCATGGATGTCGGTACTGGAAGTCCGAGCGTTCAATGAACGCGCCCTGATGACGGCGGCACTGCCCCTGCTGCGCCGATTGCCCAAGGGCGACGGTCATCACGTGATCGTCCTTCCGGGCCTCACCGCCGGCGACGGGTCGACGCGCCCTCTGCGCCATCTCTTGCGTGACCTCGGCTATCACGCCCACGGATGGCGCCTCGGTCAGAACCTGGGCCCAACCCACGAGATCCTCGGTGGCCTTGGCGACCTCCTCGAGCGAGTACACCGCCAAGCTGGCGCTCCCGTCACTCTCATTGGCTGGAGCCTCGGTGGTATCTATGCGCGCGAGTTGGCCCGCGCTGCGCCGCATGCCGTTCGTCAAGTGATCACCTTGGGCTCCCCGATCCAAATGGTTGAGAACGACTCGTCGGGTGCTGAGCAGATCTGGAAGCGGCTCCGTCCGCTGCACTCGCCGACGTTCACGCGCGATGTTCGAGCGGCATTTCGTCCCCATCTTGAGGTCCCTGCAACGTCGGTCTACTCAAGGACCGATGGAGTTGTGAATTGGCAATCGTCGCTGGTTCGTAAGACTGCGACCGCCGAGAACATCCGGGTCGTTGGGAGCCACATCGGGCTCGGATTTAACACCTTAGTGATTTGCGCGATCGCAGACCGGCTCGCGCAGCCTGCAGGGTCTTGGCGGTCCTTCAGGGCTCCGTTACTGCTGCGTGGCCTCTATCCGCCGGCAGACGATCTTGACCCGACGCGGCTGCCGGGAAGGGCTGCCTGATGGCGTGTATCGAGTTGCTTCAACGCAACGAGTTGTCCACACGTGAAGCCGGGTTCGAGATGATTGAGCAGCTGATGGGATTCGTCCCCAATTAAATGTTCACAATGGACGGGGTGCCCGACGATGGCGTCACCTGTTGCGAACTTGGTCTTCTAAATGTGGTTGCGTGGGGGCGATCCCTTCTCAGGTGAAGTGCCGGATGGATCGACGCTCTAGTGTTATTCCGACCGTGAGGAGCACTGTGATGACCGCAAAGATCAAGATACTGTTAGCCCTGGTTCTCGTCGCCGTCATGGCCGCATGCGGCGGAAGCAACGATGCCGACGGCGGCGTCGATGAACGCGTTGTTGAAGACATCAAGAACCTCGACGACGAGGTTGAACTGCCCCCGATTCCACTGGAATGCTTCGATAGCCAGGAGGAATTCGAGCAGTGCGACGACGATGGCCTCCTCCCTGATGAATGCTTCGACGGCGAGGGTTTCATCCTTCCCGAGTGCGACCCCACTGAGGAGCAGGGGACTGAATCGCCCGAGCTGGCCGATGACGACGGAGACGTCGTGCCTGCTGTCGAACCCGGGCCTGAGGTCGTCTCGAGTGGCTTCGATCCGTCCGTTGATGCCTTCGGATTCGAGAACTATGGCGGCGAGCCGGGCACTGTCAATTTGACCACTGTGGAGATGCAGCGGATGTACGGCGATGAGGTTTGCGCGAACCTGGCAGACGGGTGCACGCTGTCGCCTCCCGCTCGCCAGTGGATGGAGCAAATGAACAAGGCAATGGCCGGCGGCCATTGCGAAGGCATGGCCGTGCTCAGTTCACTGTTCTACTACGGGGAATCGTCGCCGAGTACTTTTGGCGCCGATACGACAGGCGATCTCGAGTTTCCGGGCAACGATGCGCTCCAGCGTGAGATCGCATACTGGTTCGCAACGCAGGCAACGTACCCCGGTGGCGCGGCGAAGGTGAACGAGTCGCCGAGTGCGATCGTCGACAAGCTCATCGAAACTTTCGGTCGGGGCACCAACGCCGAGGAGTTCTGGGCGATGGGCATCTACCAACCGGACTTCTCGGGCGGTCACGCGATCACGCCGTTCGCCGTCGAAGATCGCGGTGGCGGAATCGTCGACGTCTTGGTCTACGACAACAACTTCCCGAGCGAGACGCGGGTGCTCACCGTTGACCGAAACTCCGACTCGTGGCAGTACCAAGCGTCGATCAACCCCGACGAGCCATTGAGCTTGTACGAAGGGGATGCCTCGACCAAGACGCTCGAGATCGTCGCCATCACCCCGCGGCTCGGTCTCCAAGAAGGCCCATTCGAAGAGGGCGACGGCCCTGTCGGCTACGCCCCGGTGGTCGGGCGCGACACTGACTCGGTCGAGGTGTGGCTCGATGGTGACGCGAACCTGCTGATCACGGCGCTCGACGGCCGTCGGATCGGTTGGCTTGAGGACGGTAGCTTCATTAATGAGGTCAAGGGCGCCACATCCACAAACCTGCGATTCGGCGTTGATGTCTGGGGGATTGAGCAGGAGCCGGTGTATGTGCTTCCGAGCGATGTGCGCCAGTTCACCGTCACCATCGACGGCTCGCAGTTGACCGAGACGGGGGTCTCCGAGGTCACCATGATCGGGGTGGGATTCAACATGGTCGTCGCCGATCTGGTGCTTGATCCCGGGCAGCAGGACACGATTTACGTCGACGTCGAAAACGACGAGTACCTCGCTCTGAACTACGAGAGCGACTACAGCGACTCACCTGACATTTGGTTCGGGCTGGCGACCGATGACGCCGACTACGAGTTCATTGTCCGGGGATCCGACATCGAGCCGGGCGGTTCGTTCAACGTAGCGCTTGACTTCCCGAGCGGTGACTTCCTCCTGAACACAACGGGGCAGACCGAGTTCGGCTTATACGACCTCCTGGTTGTCCGGATCGACGATCAGGGTGAGTACGTCTTCAGCACCGAAGACATCGAACTGCTTCCCGACGACACGATGTTCGTCAACTTCTTTGAGTGGGAGGGCGACGGGAGCCCGATGTTCCTTGACTTCGATTTCGAGACCAACGGAACAATCGATGCAACGCTGGTGCTCGAAGACGGCGGCGGCGAGTACGTCGACTTCTACGACGAATGACCCCGGTCGACCTCAGCGCGGCGAAGGCATGCGGCTGTTGCGCAACTTCTGCTTGACTTCGTTGAAGTCGGCAAGACGAAGATGTTTACTTGATGCGCAGGCCCGAGATCGCTTGACTGACAACGAGTTACTGGATCTGCTCGGTACCTCAACCAGGGGAACGACGTCATCGCGACCGCCGTTGAGGTAGGTCCAACAAACTTCGGGAACTCTGTGCTTGCCATCCGTGGCTTGAGGTCCGACAACCACGTCTAATGATCTGGGCCCTCGATCCGCGAGGCTTGACCAGTGACCATCACCGTTTTCACCGCTCGTACCATTGTCACGATGGCCTCGACACAACCGAGCGCCGAGGCTGTAGCCGTCGAAAATGGCCGCATCGTTGCGGTGGGGAGCCATGCCCATGTTCAGGCTGCAATCGGCGATCATCCGCACGTGATCGACGACATGTTTGCCGACCGAGTGATCCTGCCGGGGCTGATCGACCAGCACCTTCATCCGATCCTTGGAGCGACGACGTTGGCAACGGAAGTGATCGCAACCGAAGACTGGGTACTGCCCGATCGCACCTACCCGGCGGCGAACACCCACGACGAGTACGTGGACGCATTACGCAGCGCCGACCGACGCACCCGAACCGAGGGCGCAGGTGACGACGATTGGCTGTTCTCGTGGGGCTATCACCAGCTCTGGCACGGCGACCTGAGTCGGCAGGTCCTCGACTCGGTGAGCCTCACTCGTCCCATCGGTGTGTGGCAACGCTCGTGTCACGAGTTCTACCTCAACACCGTTGGCCTCAAGTCGCTCGGCTTCCTGGACGACGGCTGGGGCGACGGTATCGACCCCGAAGTCCTCGCGACCGCTGACGTCGAGTCGGGCCACTTCTGGGAGCGTGGGTTCTTCAACCTGCTGTTCCGCCAACTCACTCCGATGCTGTTCAGCCCCGAACGGCTGACCCTCGGCCTGCATCAGATGGTCCGCTACCTCCATCAGAACGGGGTGACGGCGTTCAATGAGCCCGGCGCGATTCTCGTGCCAGGAGCGTGGGAGCTGTATCAAGAGATTCTCGGAGCTGACGACACTCCGTTCTTCAGCTACTTCCTCACCGACGGTCGTGGCCCCGCCGAGCAGCAGATGGCGCACGACACCACGCTCGCTCGAGCTGAGCGCGAGTACGCCATGGCCCCCGATGGCCCGGACCACACTGACCGGCTCGCCTTCTTCCCGAAGCAGGTCAAGCTGTTCGCCGACGGTGCGATCATCAGCCAGCTGATGCAGATGCGTGATCCGTACCTGGACCGCGACGGCAACCCGAATCCCGATCACCACGGCGAGTGGATCATGCCGCCAGCCATGTTCGAGGAACGCTCGAAGCTGTACTGGGACGCCGGATTCCAGATCCACGTCCACGTCAATGGCGACCTCGGCCTCGACATGGTGCTCGACATGGTCGAACGGCGGCTGGGTGAAACCCCGCGCGACGACCACCGGACGGTCATCGTTCACTTCGCCAACTCAACCGAAGGACAGGTCGATCGCATCGCCGCGCTCGGGTGCATCGTCAGTTCGAACCCGTACTACCCGGTCGGATTCGCTGACAAGTTCGGCGAGGTCGGCCTCGGCGCTCAGCGTGCCGACCTGATGACGCGCAATCGGTCGGTGGTGGAGCGCGGTGTGCCACTGTCCTTTCACTCCGACCTGCCGATGGGCCGCAGCGATCCAATCGGCATGATGTCGTGTGCGGTCAACCGCATCACGCAGTCCGGTCGCGTGGCGGCGCCCGAGCAACGGCTGACTATTGAGCAGGCGCTGCGAGCCGTCACGATCGATGCCGCGCACTCGTGGCGCAAGGAGGACGAACTGGGCTCGATCGAAGTCGGCAAGGTCGCCAACTTCACCGTCGTCGATGACAACCCGCTTGATGCTGCACCGATCCGACTCGACGAGATCGAGGTGATCGGCACCGTGTTCCGTGGCGAGTGGTTCGCCGTTCCCGACGACGTCCGCGAGCGAGCTGCTGCGGCTGCATCGCGTGGTCCCGGTGCGCTGCAGCTCATCGCCGGCTCCGGCGCGTACGACGATCACGGTGGTGCCGGTTGCATCTGCGACGTCGCCCGCGCCGTGCTGCGCGCCATCGCCTAACCCGGTCGCGATGACGTTGACCCGCGCCGGCGGCGGTCAACGTCATCGCGACCGGGCGGGTGCGGGCTCAGTGGAAGCTGGGTGAGAGTCGACCGATACGTTCGGGCGATGGACTTTGACATTCCGGCTTCGACGCAGCAGTTCCTCGGAGAGCTTGACCAGTTCATCATCGATGTGATCAAGCCGATGGAGGACGAAGACGACAACATCCGGTTCTTCGATCATCGACGCGAAGACAGTCGTACCGACTGGGATCGCGACGGTCTCCCCAACGCCGAGTGGGAAGGCCTCCTGCGGCGGATGCGAGTCGCAGCAGACCAGGCTGGCTACTACCGGCACCAGCTACCCGAACGATTCGGCGGTCAGGATGCCGGCAGTCTCGAGATGGCGATCGTTCGAGAGCATCTCGCGCGCAAGGGCCTCGGGCTGCACAATGACCTCCAGAACGAGAGCTCGATCGTCGGGAACCTCGTCACCGTCTTGATGATGGAGAAGTACGGATCACCCGCGCAGCAGGCTGAGTGGATCCCCAAGATGCTCGGGGGCACGGCTCGCATCGGATTCGGGTTGACCGAACCACTGCATGGTTCGGACGCCACGTGGATGGAGACCACGGCGACCCGCGACGGCGACGAGTGGGTGATCAGCGGTGAGAAGTATTGGAACACCGGGCTGCACCACGCAACGCACGACTACATCTTCGCCCGCACCTCGGGCAGCCCCGGCGACGGTCGCGGTATCACCTGCTTCATCGTGCCGACCGATTCACCCGGCTTCAAGATTGAAGAGTTCATGTGGACGTTCAACATGCCGACCGATCATGCGCACGTCAAACTCAACGAAGTGCGGGTCCACAACGACACGATTCTCGGCGACGAGGGCCTCGGGTTGATGACCGCTCAACTGTTCGTGCACGAGAACCGGATTCGTCAAGCGGCCTCATCGCTCGGCGCTGGACAGCACTGCATCGACACAGCGGTCGCCTACGCCAACCAACGCACCGTGTTCGGCAAAACGCTGTCGACCAACCAAGCCATCCAGTTTCCGCTCGCTGAACTCGCGACCGAAGCCGAGATGCTCCGCGCCCTGATCTGGAAGACGGCGTGGCAACTCGACAGCGGCGTCGATCACATGGAGATCACCGACAAGGTCGCCATGTGCAACTACCGGGCCAACCGATTCGCCTGCGATGCGGCAGACCAAGCCATGCAGACCTGTGGCGGCATGGGGTACAACCGGGCCATGCCCTTCGAGCACATCTACCGGCACCACCGTCGCTACCGGATCACCGAAGGGTCCGACGAGATCCAGATCCGCAAAGTCGCCGGCAAGTTGTTCGGCATCACCGGCCGCGCCAAGGGATAGCCCGGGCCATCCACTCGTTCTGATCACCTGGCGAGGCGCAACGGCCCGGACGCGTTGATTGCGGGGCAGCCCTTACGGCAGCGCAAGAATGGTGACTGCGCCGGTGTCGCCGTCGACTCGGATGGTGGCACCATCGGGGATGCGTTTGGTGGCGTCGGTTGCCGACACCACGCACGGGATGCCCAATTCGCGGCTCACGATGATGGCGTGGCTCAACGGTGCGCCCACGTCGACGACCACTCCGCCGGCTGGCACGAACAGCGGAGTCCACGACGGATCCGTGATCGGGGCAACGAGGATGTCGCCAGGATCAAGTGCGGTTGGATCGTGCGAGTCGGTGACGACGCGGGCGATGCCCTCGTACTGACCGGGACAGCCAGGGACGCCCTGAACGACTTCACCCGCGACGACCGGAACAATCTCAACAGCGTCGCGGCGCGGGTACGCGGCCATGTCGGGACGGCCGCCGTGGAACAGGAAGGGTTCCTGGAGCGATGCAACCTCGTCCAGCAACGCCTCGCGATCGGCGAGTTGGTCGGTGTAGGTGCCCGGGTTCGCCACCTCGTTCTTGAGCTCGGGCCGGGTCAACAAGCCGAAGTCGTCGTGTTTGTGGAACGTGCCAGCGCGCACACGGCGATGGCCGATCTCGTGCAAGGCGACACGCAATTCGTGAACAAGCTTGATGTTGTTCGTTTTGGTCCGCTCGCGGCCTGGCATGAACACGGTTGCTGAGTTGAGTGCAGCGAGGAACTGTCCGTGTGTTTCCGGGTTGCCCTCGACCATCGCGGCGATCTCGTCGCCGAGCGATTCTCGTTCGGCGCGTCGGTCGTCGTTGTGGAGTTGGGGCGCAGCGGATGTGTCCGACAAGCGCATCCGATCGATGGCCGCCAGTGCAAGATCCGGCTCGGTCTCCCAGGTGGGAGAACGCGCCTCCCATTCGTTTGGACCGCGGCAGCCGTACGAGAACAAGAACGAATCGAACGCAGCGACGAACCCCATGGCAGCCTCGCTGTCGCTCGCCCGAAGGCGGGCGTCGAGGCCGGTGTAGCCAGCGTCGAACATCGCCATCAGTTCGTTCGAGTCCACGACGAGGCGGCCGAGACTCCACATCTGCATCGACGGTGCGGCAGATTCGACATCGCCTAACCCCGCGAGGAGCTTCAACGTGGCCTCGGGTTTGCCGACTGCAGCGCAGACAGCCGTGATGATGCCAATCGGCAACGTTGCAAGGAATGAGATGAAGATGTGCTCGGTGAAGAGCTTTTCGAAGTGCTCGTCGGCGAGCGTGAGTGCGTAGTCGAGCAACTCTTGATCGCTCATCGATGCGAGATCGGGTCGGTGTGCCCGCAGCTCGTTCATCTCGCGCTCGTGGCCGAGTACGTCCGGCAGGCTCGGCGTGGTCAGAACCCAGCCGAACGTCTCACCGATCCTTGCGGTGAGGTCGGGGCGGTCGAAGCCCTCCTTGACAACGAACTCGGGAACACCGGGGGCATCACCGAAGAACGAAGCGTCGATGTCCTCGGCCGTCATCCCCGGTGCGCGGTGCCCGAGCATCCGCAGCGCCGTCGCATTGAGGTAGGCGTACCCGCCGGTCACGCCAAGAAACACGCACTGGTCGGCGGGGAGCTCATCTGGGGTCATCACGCCGATGCGGTAGTAGGCGTTTCGGAAGCCCATCTCGGAACCTCCCAGACCATTCTCGTTCTGGAAGTACGAGAACGAGAAGGGCGCAACCGGGTCAGGAAAGACTTCGCCGACATTCGCTCGCGTGTAGAAATCGAATGTTTCGCTGAGATCTGTCTCAACCAGCCACTTATCGACCATGTTCGCCCCTTGTCTGTTGAGCGCAATCCCCGTTGCGCTGCCGTGCAGCAAAAGGTAGCCGAATCGCGTCCTCCGATAATTTGGTGGAGCCGGGCATTCGACGTGGGCGGCGCTTCAGCAGCGACGAGCGTGGCGGTCAGCCAACCGTCACGGCCAGTACTTGGCCTTGCGCGGCGTGGCTGACGGCGGCAGCGATGTTGCAGAAGAAGACGTAGTTGCCGGGATCGAGATCGAACTCGATGATCTCGGTCTCCCCGCTCTGCAGGTTCTCCGTGCGGCCGATGAAGTCATCGCCGAGGGCGTCTTCGTCGATGGCGCCGCCGCCGATCTGAGGGAGCTCTTCGTAGCTGTCGCCGCGTGCGATCGCGAAGTGGTGCGGGAAGTTGCCCTCGTTGGACACGTCGAAGGTCACGGTGCCGGCAGCGACCTCGAGATCGGTCTCAATGGCCCACTCGACAAGGTCAACCGAGACTGCACCGTCCGGAGCGTCGGGCGCGTCCGGCGGAGCCACCGTCGTGTCAGCCGCCGGTTCTGTTTCCACTGGCGCCGTGGTGTCAGCGGGGGGCTCAGTCTGGGCAGGGGCCTCGGTATCGGCGGGCGCTTCGGTTGCTGGTGTCGTGTCAACGGCGTCGTCACTGCCCCCTCCGCATGCGGTCAGCGCAAGAAGGGAAACGGTCAGCGGTGCAAGAATTCGACGCATGCGGTTACTGTGGCACGGCCGACTCGACGAGCCACAACAGTGCTGCCAGATTCACCAACTTCTTACTCGGCTTGGTCGCCCGCCAGGCCAGTCGGGCCAGTCAGTGAACGCTGAGAAGTTCCAGCGGCTGCGGCTCCGGCACTTGCCAATCGCTGGGCATCCGGTCGAAGTCAAAGAATGGCGCATCGTCGCCGGCCGCGACGGCATCCTCGATCTGGTCGTAGAACCCTTTGCCAGTCTCCTCGGCAAAGGTGATCGCGACGTCGGACTCGCTGGCATCGAGGCGCGGGCGCTGCACGTATTCCGGGAAGCACGCCTCAGCCGCGTCGCCTGCTGCGTACCCTCGAGCAAACATCTGCTTCAAGACACCAAACCCGTCGTGGCGAACGAGCGTCTCGCCGCGGGGTGTGCCGCCCATTGACTTGAGGTGGGCCTGGAACGATGCGAGGTCGTCAGTGTCGAACGCAACGTGTTGCACCGAGTGGTCGCCGTGACGTTCGACAAATGTCGTCACCTGCGACGGCTTGGCGCGATCGATCCCCTCGATGAGTGCAACGCCGAACCCGCCGAAGTCGATGCACCAAATCTTCATGCTCGAGTCAACGTCATCGGGCCGAACGTCATCGATCCGATTGATGAGCGTGCCGCCTTCGACTTCGATGTGGAACCACGCCCAGCGCTCGATCGAGCCAGCCGTGCATGCGTAGGTGATGTGGTCGACGTTCTTCAACATGACTCCCATTGAGGCAAGTTGCTCAGCAAACGTCAACTCAGTCGAACAAATGAAGGCTTCAGCGTACGTACGTGCAACAGAACGTTCACTTTTGTGCGACGAAGAACGCTACGGTTGAACACATGTCGCAGCCCCTCGATCAGCTTGATGTGCACATCATCGCCGAACTCCGGCGGCATCCCCGAACCTCGATGGCTGACCTGGCCCGCTCGCTCGGCGTCGCTCGCGGCACGGTCTACGCCCGACTCGACCGACTCGAGAACACCGGCACGATTTCCGGCTACGGCCCCGATATTGCTCCGTCGGGCGTCGGTCTCGACGTCTTGGCGTTTTGCACGCTCGAGATCGCACAGGGTTCCCACGACAAGACAGCGGCGTCGCTCGCGGCCATTGCACAGATCTTGGCGATTCACACGGTGACCGGAACCGGGGATCTGCACTGCCGTGTCGTTGCCCGATCGAACGACCATCTACACGAGGTCCTCCAACTCATCGCTGCGATTCCGACGGTGTTACGCAGCCAAACGCAACTGGCGCTCTCGACGGTGCTTGACCGCTCGATCGCCGACGTGCTGATCGGAGCGTAAGAGTGCTGCGCGGATCAGGTCACCCCCCGGAGACCTGATCCGCCGCGAGCGGGTCAGCCAACAAGATCTGGCTGACGGCGAAACGTTACCGGCCGTGTGTCGAAAGTCGCACCTTTTCGAACATCCGGACAAATGGGCGTCGTGCGCCTCCGCGTGCGTTCGGCCGATCGGGGCCCGCTACGGTGCGTCTGGGGAGCCAACAACGATCGGGGGATCATGATGGCCGACGACAGCGAACGCGCAACGACGAACCAAGGCGGCAGCATCAACGCTGCTGACATGGTGCAGGCCGAGCCGGTGACCGACTGGGTGAACGACTGGGACTGGCTCGACGACGCGTGGGGGGCCAATGCCATCGACATCTGGAACGGTGTGCGCGAGCAGTGTCCCGTCGCGATGACCGAACGTTACGGCCGCGCCTTCATGCCGGTGACAATGGAGGCGGTCTCAGCGATTGCCAATGACACGGTCAACTTCTCGTCAGAGTTCGTTTCGGTGGCGCAGCCCGACGCGATTCGGCGCCCGGCTCCGCCGATCACCTCGGACCCGCCCGACCACCACGGTCACCGCCGACTCCTGCTGCCATCGTTCAGTCCGAAACGTATCCAGCAGATGGAGACCGAACTTCGTGAGTACACACAAGGCCTGATCCGAGCGATCCAATCGTCAGGCATCGCGACCGCAGATGCCGCAGCGCAATACTCCCAGCACATTCCGGTGCACGGAATCGCGCAGATGATCGGCGTGCCCGACAGCGACGCTGACCTGTTCCGCGACTGGATCTATCGCAACTTCCAGATCGCGCCGCGCGACAACAGGGTGCGCGAGCAAGTCACCGCCGAGATGCGGGCGTATTTCTTCGAGCTGCTCGATCAACGGGCTGCCGAGCCTGAAGACGACCTGGCATCGCTGATCACGAACGCCGAGATCGATGGCGTGGCTGTCGATGACGAACTCAAAGTCGGCTACCTCCTGCTGTTGCTCCTCGCCGGCATTGACACCACGTGGAGTGCAATCGGCTCCGGGCTGTGGCATCTCGCCACTCACCCCGACGACCTCGCGCGCCTCGCCGCAGTGGTCGATGACCCCGATGACATGTTGTGGCTCACGTTCTCCGAAGAAGTGTTGCGCTACTACGCCCCGGTCACGATGGGTCGCAAAGTCATTGGTGACACCGAAGTCTCAGGCTGTCCGATTCGCAAGGGTGAACAGGTGCTGGTGACCTTCCCGGCGGCCAATCATGATCCGGCGGCTTTCGACCGGCCCGACGAGTTCCAGATCGATCGAGCCGAGAACCGCCACGTTGCCTTCGGCCTCGGAATCCATCGTTGTCTTGGATCGAACCTGGCACGACTCGAAATGCGCATCGCGTTTCACGAGTGGATCAGCGCCTTTCCGACCTACTCGATCGATGCGACCAGCGAGACGACGTGGACCAACGGCCAGATTCGCGGCCCGCGCAACATCCCGGTTGTACTCGACGCCAGCTGAGCAACTGGCGCACCTCTTTCCCCACCAACGGCGCTGGGCCCTGCGCACGGCGCCGAGATCGGAACAATCACATGGACCTCGATGGCAAACATGTCGTTATCACCGGCGGGTCGGCCGGCATCGGTGCCGGCCTCGCGCACGAGTTCGCCGAACGCGGCGCCCGAGTCCTCGTGGCAGCACGCTCCGAGGCCAAGTTGCGCGAGGTTGCGGACCGCATCGTCGGTGATCACATCGTCGCAGACCTGAGCGCCCCCGAGGATGTGGACGCGTTCATCCCACGCTGCTTGGAAATGCTTGGCCACATCGACATCTTGGTCAACAACGCCGGTGTCGAGACGAGCACCAGCTTCGCCACCACGGACCGAGCCGACGTGCGCACACTCGCTCGGCTGAACTTCGAAGCGCCATTGATGTTGACGCGCGATGTGCTCCCACACATGCTCGAACGCGGCACCGGTCACATCGTGCAGATGTCGTCGGTGGCGGGCGCCATTCCCTTTCCGGGTCTCGCCGCCTATTCAGGATCGAAGGCAGGGCTGACCAACTTCACCGAAACACTCAGACTTGAACTGAAGGCGACCCCCATCGGCCTCACGGTGGTCAGCCCCGGTCCGGTCCTCACCGAGATGTGGGAGCGCCTCGACAACGATGACAAACCGTTCGCCGCCGCCGGGTTGAAACGTTTCAGACGGCTGGGCTTCTTGCCCAAACTGTCGGTCGACAAGTTGGTTGACGCGACCATCGACGGGGTCGAGCGCGACCGTCGTTTCGTCAGACTGCCGCGTCGATACGGCGGATATCACGTCTTGAACAATGCGCCGCGTCGAATCGTCGAGGGCGCCCTGATCGGGGTCAAGTTCCCGCACGACTGGGAGTAGCAGTGAGCGACGCTGTCAACGACCAAGCGATCGACGCCGAGGCCAAGATCTGGGCGACCGACAATCCACCGAGCGCCAAGTGGCCGCTGTACACCCGCGGAAACGTTGGCGAGGTGTTCCCGGAAGTGGTCCTGCCGTTCACCTGGGATCTCATTGGCCAAGCGGCCGAAGATGGATGGCGCGAGGCGTTTGTCCGGATGGGCCTCGTTGCGGTCGGCGACTTCGACGACGACGAGCCGATGACGATTCTCAGCGTGTTCGGCGGCTACTGCTACATCAATGCGAGCTATGTCCGAATGCTCGGTGTCCGCGCCCCAGGAGGCGACGTCGCGACCATCGACCAGACGTTCTTCGGCGGCTCTGATGCGCCTGCCTATGTCGAGCGCGATGGCGACAAGAACCGTCGAGCCAGTCTGAAGCTCGCAGCGACCGTGCTCCGACTGCTGAACACAAAAGACCTTCCGGCGCTGCGTGCCGACAAGGTGAAGGCCGACCGGTTTGCATCGAAGTATCCGTCGGCTGCAGCGGACGGCACCCCGGCGAGCGATCAGCAGTTGCTCGACTACTGCAGGTCATTTCCGCCCTTCTTCCAGTCCCTGTTCGCCCGTCATATCGAGAACACGTTCTCCGACGCGCTGGTATCGGGTGCACTGATCGACTTGGTCACCAAGGCAGGCAAAGACGAGTTGTTGGTGTCGATCCTCGGCGGCATCGGCGATGTCGAGTCGGCCGCGCCCGCCGAGGCAATGTGGGAGCTGTCGCGACTCGAGCGTGATGATCCGTCCTGGGAACGTGACTTTGCCTCGTTCATCAGCCGGTTTGGATCTCGTGGTCCGAACGAATGGGATCTCGGATCAGACCCGTGGGACTTCCGTCCAGAGATGGCCAAGGCCGCGATCGATGCCATGCGTCCAGTGGCCGACGACCGGTCACCGATGGAGCACCAACGGGCGCTGGTCGAAGCCCGCGACGCGGCCGTGGCCGAGGTCCGCAGCGCGCTGCACCGCGTCGACCGATTCCAGTTCGACAAGGCACTGGCCGCCACAATCGTCTTCTCCCAGGCCCGCGAACGTTCCAAGACCACCGTCATCGCAGCGATCCACGCCGTTCGTCGGGCACAACAAGCGCTGCATGAACGCGCCGCCGCGCGAGGTGGAGTTCAGGAACGCTGGAAGAGTTGTCTGCTCAATGTCGATGACTTCACGGCGTATCTGGTCGACCCTGAAGCACACATCGATCTCATCGAACAACGAGCAGCGCTGCATGGCCGCCTCTCGACATTGACGGCTCCGTTCATTGTCGAGGGAGTCGTCCCGCCAATCGACAGCTGGGAAACTGCGGCCTCGCCAGCCGGTGTGGTCGCGGTCGGCGATGTGCTCGAGGGCATTCCCGGATGCCCCGGTCTGGCACAAGGTCGTGCGCGCGTTGTTCTTGACCCCGCTGACCCGCGGGGTCTGGGCCCGGGCGACGTGCTGATTGCACCGATCACCGACCCGTCGTGGACCCCGCTGTTCCTTGCGGCCGAAGCGGTCATCGTGAATGTGGGAGCTGTGATGAGTCATGCGGTCATCGTCAGCCGTGAACTGGGGATTCCGTGCGTCGTGTCGGTCGCCGGAGCCACATCGGCAATCCCGGATGGCGCCTTGGTCGAAGTTGATGGCAACACCGGTTCGGTCCGCGTGCTCGAGATGCCCTGAACTCGCAGCGACGGTCGTGATGGGTCTCGTCGTCGGACTGCCCATTGTCGGGATTGGTGGGGACGACGGTCGATTCCACGACGGGCTTGCGGGAACGAAAACGGCAAGCGGCAATGGGCGATGTGCAGCGGGTCGCGATGCGCATGGTGCAGGCGTCGGGCTGAGCCAACGTCACCGTCGAAGAGATCGCTGTGATGTCCGGGGTCAGAGGTGGAGATCGCCGCTGGGACCGGTGATGGTGGCGCGGAGGCCGGCTCGTTCGTCGTTGGACTCGGTCGCGGCGACAGTGATGTCGAGTCCGAGTGCTGCCACGACGCCGAGGATGTCGAACGGGCGGGGGTGGACGATTGCGAACGACGACAACTCGACGCCGCCCGGCTGCGTGGTGTGGGGCTTGGGAGTGTCTCCCCAATCGATGATGAACGGCAGCGTGCGCTCGGCTGGGAACGTCAGCCGCCACGACAGCCGATCACCGGCGGGCGTCAGTCGACTCATGTCGGCGACTGGGCCAGGGTCATAACCGGCGTCGGCCGCGCGGTCGGCGAGACGGTCGATGGTCTCGCCGTCCTCGGGCCGCACAGCGAACCCGACCAGCGTGGGGCCCTCGCCATCCGTCGCGAGCACATCGTCGAGTCCGAATGGACGCGGGAGTCCTGACTCAGGTGGATCCGGCTGTCCGGGGTCGGGTGCGATCAGCTCGAGATAGCACTCGCCAAACGACACGAGCGCGTTGCAGGTGCCCAGCCCATCATGGGATCCGCCCACTGCAGGTCGGACACCCGTCGCTTCCTCAAACCAGTCGATGCTGGCGGCAAGGTCGGAGACGGCGTAAACAAGGTGATCGATGACGGCCATGCGCGATGATCGCATCGTTGGACAGCTCTCGTAGTGTCGGCGCGCATGAGCGAAGAATTTGCAGGCAAGGTCGCGATCGTCACGGGATCATCCAGCGGCATCGGTGAAGAGACAGCTCGACGCCTCTCGGCGCTCGGCGCAACGGTTGTGGTCAACTCGTCCTCGTCGGTCGAGGCCGGCGAGGCAGTTGCCGCTTCGCTGCCGGGTACTGCGGCGTACATCCGTGCTGACATCAGCAATCAAGACGAAGCACACGGGTTGATCGATTCGACCATCGAGCGGTTTGGCAAGCTCGACTTCCTGATCAACAACGCCGGGTGGACCACCGAGGTGCCGCATCACGAACTCGACGAGCTCACCGACGAGATCTTCCGCAAGACGTTCGACGTCAATGTGTTCGGCACCTGGTGGCTCACCAAGCGAGCAATCCCACACCTCCGGAACAGTGATGATCCGAACATCGTGAACATCACCTCGATTGCCGGTGTCCGTCCAGTGGGATCCTCAATGGCGTACTCGATGACCAAGGCCGCGCTGAATCACATGACGCTGTTGCTTGCGAAGTCGTACGGGCCCATCCGGGTCAACGCGGTTGCGCCCGGGTTGGTTGCCACGCCGTGGACGGAGGACTGGGACGCAATGCACGCTGCTGTCGCAGCGACCGCTCCGATCCCTCGCTCGGCCACTCCGGACGACTGTGCTGAAGCGGTGCTGGCATTGCTGCGCAACAAGTACACGTCGGGCGAGATCTTCGTCGTCGACGGTGGCCTGACCCAGCGCATGTGACGCTGCCCGCTCGGCCGCGTCGTGCGTTGAACGTGGCGAGACAGCAGTCGACGCAGCTCAGCTGCCCATCGCGACGAGCCAGGGCGGCAGTCGCGTCGGACGACCGGTTGCGGCCATGATGCAGCCGTGCACCGTGACCCCGGTCGAGTGCGCCGTATCGCCCGCAGTGATGAGGTACGCCATCTGAAACGTCGCTCGGGTCACGTCGGCGAGAGCGAGATGGACGGTGATGACGTCGTCGAAGCGCAGCGGCTGGCGGTAGGTCACGAAGGACTCGAGCACCGGAGATTCGAGACCGGCCTCACGCCACTCGGTGAACGGATGCCCGACGCGCGCGAGGAATGCGACCCGAGTTTCCTCAAAGTAAGCGAGGTAGTTGCTGTGGTGCACGATGCCCATCGCATCGGTCTCGACGAACCGGACTCGAATCTGGTGGGTGAAGTCGTAGTCGGCAGGTGACGTTGACGGTTCGACGGAGAGGCGCACCTGACGAGTCTGCCCGCTCACGTTGTGCATGGCACAACGTGAGCAGGCAACATGGTCACCGTGACGCCCGCGCTGACGATGCTCGAAGCAGCGAGGATTCCGTTCAGCGTCAGCGAGTACGACCGGCATATGTCTGGTGACGGCGACTTACGTGACTTCGGCCGGGAGGCTGCCGAGGCACTGGGCTTGTCCGCCGATGAGGTCTTCAAGACACTCGTTGTCGTCAGTGAGTCCGATGAATTGATCGTCGCCGTTCTCCCGGTGAGTTGCCAACTCTCGATGAAGCTGGTCGCCGCGGCTGCGAACGTCAAGAAGGTGTCGATGTGCGATCCGTCGGTGGCCGAACGGTCATCCGGATATGTCGTCGGTGGCATCAGCCCGCTCGGCCAACGGCGTCAGCTCCGCACGGTGATCGACGAGTCGGCCGACCTGTTCGACACGATCTACGTCAGCGGAGGCCGCAGAGGGCTCGATATTGGGCTGGCACCCGCCGACCTCGCTCGAGTGCTCGGCGCCACCATCGCTCCGATTACAGCGTGACCGGTCAGCGTGCTGGGTTGCGCACCAACGCTTCAATTCGTGCGACGCGGGTACGCGCTGCCGGGTGAGTGGCGGAGAGGCGACCTCGCCAGCCGATGGGCCGTGGCCCGAACCCGCCGGCCAGCACGGCTCGCAATGCGCTGGCCAAATCAGGACCGAAACCCATCGCAACAGCGCGCTTGTCGGCTTCGAACTCCGACGAGTGACCGACGTAGTTGCCGAGCGCGTCGACAGCGCGGAGCGCCAAACTGAAGACCCATCCTGCGCCTTGAAACACCGCAGCTGTCAGGACTCCGACCACTTCGATGACGGGTGATTGGCGACCGAAGCTCTGTGCGGCTGCGTGCGACACGTTCTCGAAGAAGAAGCCGATGCGCGCGAGCAGGACGACCGGTACCGACATCCAGTGGCCGATCGTGATGGCGACGGTGTGCAACCCCAGGTGATGGCTGAGCTCATGGGCCAACACACCGCGCAACTGTTCTTCGCTCAGCCGGGCAGCTGCGAATGAGGTGACCACCATGAGGTGGCCGCCACAGGCAAAAGCGTTCAGTTCGTCCGACGGCAAGACCCTCAGCACATAGCGGTCGGCAGGAAGGTTGTTGGCTTGAGCGATGGCACGCCAAGCCCTGGTGATGCTGTGGGTCTCGCTCGGGTCAGGATGGCGAGCGCCGAGCAGGGGAGTGAGAACGGCGGCTTGGAACGGGCGGACGAACAGCAGCAGGCCGAGGCTCAAGAACGCGACGACAAACCACCAGAACGGCACGTCGCTGACGAGTTGCAACGGCAACCAGAACACGGCCAACGCGAGCAGCGTGAACGGCGCCATGACGGCGACGGGAACGAAGGCCCACACTGCCGCTCGTTCGACAGTGCGCGAGCCCCGGCCCTGTTGGCGTCGCGTCGTTCGTCGGCCTCCCACTGCGCTGCATGCTATTGCTGCGGGCCACCGGCCGGCGCGTGCGGAATCGCTCAAGAAGCTCCCTGATGCCGTCGATACACCAACGAGAGCGTCACCATCCAGTCAGCAATCAGCCACATCGGGAATGGGAACTAGTGCACGAGTCGACGACCGCCGAACGGTCAAAAGTGAGACAACTGTTGGACGATGCCGCGTCGTGCCGCGTCGATGACCCTGTTCAGGCACGCGAACTTGCCCTTGCGGCACGGACCATCGCTCGAGCATCGGCAATCGTCGACGACGAAGCCGAAGCGCTCTACTCACTTGCATCGATCGCGCACCAACGCGGCCACACCGACGACGCGTTCGCGCTCGCCGCCGAAGCAGTCGAGATCAGCGCCGACGGTGAGCCGACGCTGACTCTGGCCTGGTCGCATCACCTGCTCGGTGTTGTCCACTACCAGGCCAGCAACTTTGCGTCGTCGCTCGAACAGTCACTCGCAGCACTCCAGGTCTACCGCGGGACCGGCCACGAGATCGACGAGGGCAAGATCCTCCACACGATCGCCGTCGTCTACCAGTCGATGGGCGACTACGACCGTGCAATCGAGACCTACGAGAACGCGTTGGCGATCAACGAGCCGCTCGGACGTCGCGACCTCGACGCCATGGTGCTCGGCAACCTTGCGCGACTCCGGGGCCGTCGCGGCGAGCATCTCCTGGCCGTCAACCTTGGTCGTCGCGCTGTCGAACTGTCACGGGAGCATGCTCCGCAACTCGTCGGTGGTCTCCTAGCTGACCTGGCCGAGGCGTATGTCGGACTCGGTGACCATGCCAGCGCAGCACTCTGTTTCGGCGAAGCCCGCGCCGATTGGGAATACCGAATGGCCGACGGCCAGCAATTGGCCCCGACCGATCAGCTTGGGATCATGCTCTCCGAAGGTCGAGTCGCGCTGCGCAGCGGCCAGACCGATGAGGCCATCACATCGCTCACCTCGGCGCTCGACCTCGCGGATCGAACCGACCATCGCGAGCTCGAACTCGAGATCCACGACCTGCTCGCCCTGGCGTATAAACAGTCCGAACGGTTCAGCGAAGCGCTGGACCACCGCGAGCGCCACTTCGCGCTCCACCGCGAGATCTTTAACGACTCGGCTGATCTGCGTTTGCGCACGCTGCAGGTGGCTCACACCAACACGACTGCTCGCCACCGCACAGAAATCACCCGGCTGCAGACCTCTGAACTGGTCACCAGCTTTGCCGCCGAACATGTCGATGTCGATGCGTACCACCTCGAGGCTTTCGAGCGCCTGGCCTCTCTCGCCGAGTTCCGCGGTGGCAATACCACCAAGCACACCGACGCCGTTGGAGACCTCGCTGCTGAGATCGCCCACGCCATCGGTCAACCGCCCGAGTGGTGCGAGCGGCTGCGCCTCGCAGCGCGCCTGCACGACATTGGCAAGGTCGCCATCGCTGACTCGGTGCTCCTGAAGCCTGGACCGCTCACCATTGAAGAGTTCGATGAGGTCAAACAGCACACCGTGCTTGGGCGACGACTGCTCAGCGGCGTCTCGACCGACCTGTTCTCGCTTGCTGCTGAGGCAGCCTGGTCACACCACGAGTGGTGGGACGGTTCGGGTTACCCGAACGGCCTCAGCGGCACGGCCATTCCGCTGTCGGGTCGCATCGTTGCCGTCGCCGATGTCTACGACTCGCTGGCCACGCGCCGCGTGTACAAGCGCGAATGGAATGTGGCCGAAGCGATTCGCTTTGTGAAATCGGGTACCGGTGCACAGTTCCAACCGGAGCTGATCGATGCCTTCATCTCGGTGATGGTCGCCCGCGAGCCGTCGCTTGAAGCCGATCTCGCCTGAACCGACCGGACTCTCCGCAGGGTGGGCGCACGCTCTACGCTTCGCTGATGGCAGGTGACAGCGTGGCATTGACCCGTGACGAGCGGATCGACCAGCGCACCCGCAATCCGAAGTGGCAGAACATCCCGGTGCGAATCGAGATGCTCGAGTGCATCAACTGTGATGCCTGCCTTCGGGCGTGTCCCCCCAATTTCGGGGCGATCTTCAACCACGGCGCCGACGTCGTTATCATTCCTGAGCTGTGCAGCGGCTGCGATAAGTGCCTCCCGGCATGCCCCGTCGATTGCATCTATCCCGACCCGGACTGGACGGCGGAGACAGCTCCCGATGATTGGTGGGGGCTCCCGCGAACCGACGCCGACCCGTACGTCTGACTGCTCGACGAGGCGTTTATCGAACGATGAGCGGACACTCTGTGGCCGCGTAGCTGTCGAGCGCGTCAAGGCCGGCTTGCACGTCGGCGGGCCAGTTGGCAACGATCTGGCTGTCGGCCACTTCAGGCGACACGAACCCGGTCACAAAGGTGATCAGCGGAGCTGCCGGGCCGACCAGCTCGGCCGGAAGGACCGCAAGAAGCCGGTTGAGGACCTCCGAAGAAGGTCGCGACGCGGTGTTGGTGTTGCCGCCAGCGGTCATCAGCGCGAACCGTGGTTGCGAGATGGCCAGTATTTCACAGGCGGGCGTTGCCGCCGGGCGCCGCGTCGACGCCGAACGCAGTATCGGGAGGTCGGCTGCGACAATGGTCGTCTCCCCGGTGAACCGGTCGATGTACATCAGTTCGAAGTCCGCGACAACAACACCTGCGCCGGTCGTGTCCCATGCCGCGGTTAACTCCTGGCCAGGTGGTGCCCGCAAGCTTCGAGAAGTTCCGTCGGCGAGCTCCAGCACGCCGAGATCGGATGCGACGTCGGCAGCGACGCGTTGGCGGTTGAACAGCAGGGCATCTCCGGCCGGAGAGAGGCCACCGACCAGTTGTGGCCTGACGTCCGGTGGGAGGTCGAGAGGCCATGCGCGTCGCTCGCCAGTCCGATCCACCGTGAGGAGGGTGCACAAGCGTGTCGCGTCGCATTCGCGCAGCAGGAGATGGTTGGCCCCCGTCGACACGAGATCACCCGTCGTCAGAAGATCGGTCGACGCCGAGCCAACGCGATAGACGCCACCGGTGTCTCGACGCAACAGCGTCCCGTCGAGGTCGATCAATGGCGAGGCTCCGTCCGTTGGGTCAAGCCAGCTGGCCGCTTGCCACCGCAGCTCCAGATCGCGGACGCTCAACTCCGTCGCGACGGCACCGTCATCCTGCTCGGTCCACAGATACATCTGATTCGTGGAGGGCGACCAGCTGACGGCGTCGACCGCTGGCTCAGGGACCGCCACCGAGCCATCGATGCTGACCGCCTGTGCGCGTAACTCCGGCGTGGGCCAGACAATCGCAACCTGATCATTGGCGACCGCCTGCGCTCGTTCGGTCGAGAAACCGACGTCGGTGACGCGCACGCGGCCGCTGGGCAGCGAGATCTCGTACAGGCCGGACTCACCGAGGGCGACGACCTCGGTGGGGTTGATCGCGTCGAGTTCGGGCGCGAGGTCGACGATGAACTCGCGCCGCGCCGCGGCGAGGACGAGTCGCTCCGCAGGCCCGGCAACTTGGAACCCTGTGTTTGGTACGTCCGCGAGCAGCGGTGGAGGGGTGGAGCGCGGCGCAGTGACCACTGGCAGACTGCCGGCCGCGTCGGCGGAGGGGGTCGACTGCTCGGAGGCACCTGAGGCGTCCTGCGTCTCGCCGTTGTCGTCATCTGCGGTGACCAGAACAGCGCCGGCGGCCAATGCCATCACCAGCGCGCTGCCGGCCAGCCAGAATCCGCGGCGCCGACCAGCATCGGTCGGTGCGGGCACATGGTCTCTCGGAGCGAGGTCGTTTGCCGCAGGCTCGGAAGGGCCCGACGTATGTCGTGTCGCCTCGTCGATTGACTTGAACCTGAACTCCATGTCTGCGCGCTGTGACCCGGGTGCGTGGGCCATCGATCCGCCAGGCGCCCACGGATCAACGTCGTCGCCCCCAACCTCGTCGTGATCTGGCCCTGTCATCGCGCAGTCAGACTGGCAGGCTGCGTCACCTTCGGCAACGCGGAGCCGCCGAGCAACCCGGCATCTTCAGCGGTGAGAGCTTGTCGAGAGCGCTCGGCCGATGCGAACAATTCGCTGAACGGGCCGCGCTGGGACCGGTCAGGCCGCATCAGCAAGTAGAAAGGCACCGATGAGCGACGTGACGATCATTCCTGGCTGCGAACCGATGTCGCATGCCGGCACCAGGGAAGCGGGGGTGCTCTTGTTGCACGGATTCACCGGCAACCCGTCCTCGATGCGAATCCAGGCCAACGCATTTGCCGAGCTCGGCTACCACGTCGAGCTCCCGCGGCTGCCCGGGCACGGCACGTCGGTCGATGACATGCTCACCACCGACTGGGCCGATTGGACGGGAGAAGTCGAAGCTGCCTATCAGCGCCTCGCCGCTCGTACCGACAAGATCGTGGTCATGGGGCTCAGCATGGGTGGATCGCTCACCCTGTGGACGGGGCTGCAACATGGAGATGTGGCCGGGCTCGTGCTGGTCAACCCGGCGACGAAGGCCCAGCCCGACGATGTCGTGGCAATGCTCCAAGAGATGGTCGACGACGGCAACACGGTGATGCCGGGCATCGGCTCTGACATCGCCGACCCCGACGTCGCCGAGATCGCCTACGAGGGCACCCCGCTCGTCGCGCTGCTCTCGCTGCAAAACGACGGCCTCGCTCCGATGGCCGAGCGCTACGGCGAACTCAAGATGCCGATGCTGCTCTACACGTCGCACAATGATCACGTTGTTCCGCCCGAGAGCAGCGAGCATCTCGCAGCAACCGTCGGCGGCGAACTTGATCACGTCTGGCTCGACCGAAGCTTCCACGTGGCCACTCAGGACTATGACCGCGACACCATCACGTCTGGCGCCGCGGCGTTTGTCGCCCGGGTCACGGGAGCCTGACTGCTGATGCCGATCACTGCACTCGCCGGCTCACAGAGCGTTGTGGCGAGTATCCCGTCGCCGTCGTTCAATTCGATTGACATCGGTCCGCTCAGCCTGAACATCTATGGCCTGGCGATCGCGCTGGGCGTCGTCGCCGCGGTCTGGCTGTTCGGTAAGCGGCTCGAAGAACGCGGCGCCGGCACGACCGACGATGCCAGCTCGATCGCGATCTGGGCGGTACTCGCCGGTGTCATCGGCGCTCGGCTTTATCACGTTGCGACCGACTGGGATCGATTCATCGACAACTACGCCGCGATCCCAAAGCTCTGGGAGGGTGGCCTCGGCATTCCCGGTGGGCTGGCGTTCGGCATTCCCACTGGCCTACTGGTCGCCAGGCGCAAGGGCATCTCGATGTCGATGGCGGCCACCTGCGCAGCGCCAGCTATCCCGCTGGCCCAAGCGATCGGCCGGTTTGGCAACTACTTCAACCAGGAGCTCTACGGCCGGCCGACGAATCTGCCGTGGGCACTCGAAATTGACGACGCGCACCTGCTCGAGGGGTTCGCGAGCGGCACGACATTTCACCCCACCTTTCTCTACGAGATGCTCTGGAGCCTGGCCCTCTGCGGGGTGCTGCTGTGGATCGATCGCAAGTATCGTCCGCCGCTTGGCCAGCTGATGCCGATGTACGTCATCGGGTACGGCCTCGGGCGCTTCTGGGTCGAGGGACTTCGCATCGACCGTGCCGATGAATTGGCCGGCCTCCGTTGGAATCAGTGGGTTGCCGTCGCCGCGGTGATCGGAGGCGGAGTGGTGCTGGCGTTCATGCGCCGCCATCCCGTCCTTGAGTCCGCTGATCCGCTCGAGGACCGTGAGGAACTCGTCACGGACGTGCTCGCTGCCGACGGTGAGCTGGATGGTGAGCTGGATGGTGAGCTGGACGGTGAGCTGGACGAAGAACCCGAGGACGGCGTGGCCCCTGCGTTCTTCACGGCGGCCGACGTCGATGAGTCCGACGACGCCTCGAACGACACTGCGCCCGACACCGACTGATCAGCAACCGATCAGCGAGCGTCAGGTTGGCTGGCCCACCTGACGGACGTCAGGAATATGGGCGCCGAGGATGTCGATGGCATCCGAGGACAGCAGGTGGTCGGTGATGAGCGTGTCGACGTCACTCAATGCTGCGAAACTGCTGAGGCCGGTGACGCCCCATTTGCTGTGATCGGCGAGCACGACCTTGCGACCAGCCGCGCGGATGAATGCCCGATTGGTATCAGATTCGAGGATGTTCGGCGTCGTGAAACCGGCCTGCTCGCCCATGCCGTGCACGCCGATGAACAGCGTGTCGACATGCAGCGCGCTCAACGCCGTTGCTGCAATGGGGCCGACGAGCGCATCGCTGGGCGTGCGTACCCCGCCGGTCAAGATGATGTTGCGGTCAGGTCGCTTGAACTCGTTGAACACTTCTGCCACGCGCATGCTGTTGGTGACCACGGTCAGGTTCGGCACCATCGCCAATTCGCCGGCGAGACGCCAGGTCGTCGTGCCGGCCATCAGCCCGATCGTTGCCCCGCCCTCAACGAGGTCGGCGGCGGCGCGAGCGATTGCTTCTTTCTCGGCGGTGTGGAGCGCCGAGTTGGCGTCGAAGCCGGGCTCGTCGGCGGAGTGCTCGGTGGAGACCTTGGCACCCCCATGCACCTTGACGAGCGAGCCTGCCTCGTCGAGGACGTCGAGGTCGCGGCGAATCGTCATATCGCTGACATCGAGCAGTGACGCAAGTTCAGTGACGCGCATCGATCCTCGGGTACGTACCTCGGCGACGATCTGATCGTGTCGTTGCTGCGCAAGTGAGCGCCCTGCGGTCAAGCTTTGATCGGGTCCTGCCGCGCCATTCCGATCGAACATGCCGACCATCGTGGTCGATTTGTACGCAAGAATCAACCGAAATCAACAGGTTCGAACATGATCTGTGCGAAATCTGTGCGAATCGCACGCAGTCCGCACAGGCCAATCAAACATCCGATCTGTGTTTCGGACACGGCTGGCCGGCCCTCCTTAGAATGGCGATCTGTGCCCGACATGATTCGTTTGTCAAACGCTGGAACCGACGTGGTGGTCGACGTCACAACGGGGGCCCCGACGATCGTGCACTGGGGCGCGCCGCTTGGCGCCGAGGCCGACCTGGCGACCGTGCTCCCGTCGCTTTCTCGGCCCATCGTCCACGGAACGGTCGACTCGGTCGCTCCCGTGTCGACAGTTCCCGAGCACGGTTCGGGGTTCACCGGCCGACCGGGCCTCGTCGGTCGGCGCGGAGGCGGCCTCGCGTGGGCGCCGCGGTTCTCTGCGGTGTCACATCACCTGTCCGACGACGGCACGCGTCTCTCAGTCGAAGCGGTTGACGAAGTCGCGAAACTCGGGCTGAACGTGACCATCGTGCTCGACGACGTGCTGCATGTCTGGGCGACGGTCACCAATGCTGGCGACCGGCGGTACAGCCTGGACGGATTGACGGTCACACTTCCCGTCGCCGAACACGCAAATGAATTGCTCAGCTTCGAAGGGCGTTGGTCGCGGGAATTTCAACCGTTGCGCAGCGATTGGTTCGACGGTTCGTTGCTTGCCGAGAACCGTCGCGGTCGCACCTCGCACGAGTCACCGCCGATGCTCTTTACCGGCAAGCGCGGCTTCGACGAGTGGAGTGGCGAGGTGTGGGGCGCACACCTCGCGTGGAGCGGGAACCACACGATGCTCGCAGAACGCCTCGCCGACGGCCGCCGCTATTTGCAGGCCGGAGCCCTGCTGCACCCGGGCGAAGTCGTGCTCGAGCCCGGCGAGTCATACACCACGCCGGAGACAATTGCCGCGTACTCGCCGCATGGTCTGAACATCGCGACGCAAGCCTTTCATCGTTCGCTGCGAGCGCTGCCGAATCATCCGTCGATGCCGCGTCCGGTCCTGCTCAACACGTGGGAGGCGGTGTACTTCGACCATGACACCAACAAGCTGAAGTTGCTGGCCGACGCCGCAGCGGACCTCGGTATCGAGCGTTTCGTGCTCGATGATGGCTGGTTCGGTTCGCGCCGCGACGACACCAAGGGGCTCGGCGACTGGTGGGTATCGGACGCGGTGTACCCAGCCGGACTTTCCCCGCTGATAGCGCACGTCACGGACCTTGGGATGGACTTCGGAATCTGGGTCGAACCCGAGATGGTCAACCCCGACAGCGACCTCTTCCGCGCCCACCCCGACTGGGCGTTGACTACACCGGGGTACGAACCAGTGCTCGGTCGGCAACAACTCGTCCTCGACCTCGCCAACCGCGCAGCATTCGACTTCATCTTCGGATGCCTCGATCGGCTGCTGAGCGACCACGACATCTCCTACGTCAAGTGGGACATGAACCGCGACCATATTCACGGCTCGAATCAACAGGGCGCAGCCGGCACCAACGCACAGACCATTGCGCTGTACCACCTCCTCGACAAGCTGCGCCGCCTGCACCCGACCGTCGAGTTCGAGTCATGCGCGAGCGGCGGTGCCCGGATTGATCACGAGATCCTGAAGCGCACCGAACGAGTCTGGACAAGCGACTGCAACGACGCACTGGAACGTCAGACCATCCAACGCGGTGCGTCCATGTTGATCCCGCCGGAACTCATGGGGGCCCACATCGGGCCGACCCGAGCACACACCACCGGTCGTACGCAGTCACTCTCATTTCGAGCTGCCACGGCGATGTTCGGCCACCTCGGCGTGGAGTGGAACGTCACCAAACTCACTGACGAGGAACGGATCGCGCTCCGGGCGGTCATTGCTCTGCACAAGGAGCACCGCAAGTTGCTCCACTCAGGCGATGTCGTTCGATTCGACACCGACCCTGCGTACAACGCGCACGGCGTGTACGCAGCTGACCGATCGGCGGGAATCGTGGCCTTCGCGCAACTCGCCACGGCTCCCAGTCTGACGCCTCCGCCGCTCCGGCTACCCGGACTCGACGATGCCTCGACCTATCGCGTCGAACACCTCCGTATCCCCGGCGAGCGATGGGGTCCAGCCCGGGTGCAGCCGCGTTGGCTCGCGTCCGGCGTGGAACTCACCGGACGACAACTTGCCGCCCACGGCGTGCAACCCCCGACGCTGCATCCCGAGAGCGCTCTGCTCTTCAAGCTCACTCGCATCTGACCAGCGTCGCAGCGCTCACGTTGGTGCAGCGACCGTTCGGCAGCGACCGCGAAGACTTCCGTCCAAGTCCCGTCACGTTCGAACTCGGGTGCGATGCGTAGTGTCGGCCCGATGTCCGCCAACGTCGCCGTCGCTGCGCATGCCGTCGACTCGCCCCGAGCCTGGCTCACCGTCGTTGCGGCCTTCTTCGCATCCGGGGTCACGCTGGGTACGGCATACAGCTTCGGGGCCTTCTTCGAATCGATGAGCGAGGAGTTCGACGCGGCCAACGGTTCTACCGCGCTCATCTTCGGCATCACGACGTGCTTGTTCTTCTCGCTCAGCATTATTACGGGTCGCATGTCGGACCGCTTCGGCCCACGAGTGGTGTTGGTCGCCGGCGCGGCAGCGTTGTTTCTTGGCTTGATCGCAACGAGCCGGGTGCAGTCGCTCGGCCTGGGATATGTCACCTACGGCCTTGGTGTCGGAATCGCCGCAGCCTGCGGCTACGTACCGATGGTGGCGGTGGTCGGCGGCTGGTTCCAACAGCATCGGGCGGTTGCGGTCGGATTGGCCGTGGCCGGCATCGGCGTCGGCACGCTGGTGATGTCGCCGGTGTCAGCAGCGCTGATCGATCGGTGGGGCTGGCGTGACACCTACGTCTTCTTTGCCGTCGGTGGTGCCGGCGTCATGCTCGCCTGCGTACCGCTGGTCGACCGACCTCCCGGCGACGGTTCGCCGCAACCGTCGCGGTTCAAGGATGCGTTGGGGAGCCCCGTGTTCCGCCGCTTCGCGCTCTCTGCGTTCGCCCTTGGCCTCGCGCTGTTCGTGCCATTCGTTTTCGTCGGTCAGTACGCCAAGGAGCGCGGCATCGGATCGGTGCGAGCAGCGGTGCTTGTCGGCGTCTTGGGCGGATCGAGCGTGCTCTCCCGTGTGGGCTTCGGGTCGCTCGTTCGGCGTCTCGGATCGTTTCGTCTTTACCGTGCCTGCCTCATCATCACGACGGGGAGCTTCCTGTTCTGGCTCGCCGCCGGGTCGTCGTACGTCATGTTGGTGTTGTTCGCTCTCACGTTGGGCGTGGGGTACGGCGGGTTCGTCGCGCTCAGCCCGATCGTCATCTCGGATCGGATGGGCGTCGCCGGTCTGGGTTCGATCCTCGGGTTGTTGTACACGGCGCCGGGTATTGGCGCACTGATCGGGGCGCCGACTGCCGGGTGGCTGATCGACACCACCGACGGCTATCGCTGGTCGATCATCTGGTGCATCGCAGCCGGATCCACCGCCGTCGCGCTCCTCACCGGGCTCCCCGTTGACAAATCTGGTCGTCTCGAACGCGCCTCGAACGCCCGCGGCTGACTGCGCCGCGCCGCAACGCGCGCCCGTCGCAACTCGATCTCATCGACTGGTCTGGAGCAACGAAGTAGCGTCACTGCATGGGGGAGTCACCGACGCCATCACGGTGGTGGGCCCTCACTGCACTGATCCCACTCGGCTTGTTCGTTGCCGCGGGAGCAGATGTGCTCCGGCGCGCCGACTACTTTTTCTTCGCCGACCGCATGCTGCACGCCACCACCGGCTTCTAACCCCCACACCCCATCAGCCCGAAAAATGTTGGGACAGCGTCGCTCAGCGAACACTTTCCTGCACAGAACTGAGGCCCGGCGGGCTCCTCGCGCTTCTGTGGGGGATGAGCGTCGCTGAGCGACGCTCAGACACTATTTTTCTGACGGGATGTGGGGTGGGGTGAGGGATGGGGT
>ERZ891134.114-NODE-114-length-68187-cov-7.791434_pt1 | contig 68187 bp, 53 predicted proteins | sample MGYA00520888_ERZ891134 | MGnify/ENA primary metagenome ERZ891134 (study PRJEB32303, sample SAMEA104408692) | aquatic metagenome | biome: Brackish water; feature: Coastal; material: water | place: Baltic Sea | collected 2014-10-23 | depth 10 m ... | reverse complement strand
AGAAGTCGTAACAAAGGAATATATCTGCTCAAACAGGTCAAAAATAATGATGTCGAGGAAAAACATGTCACTACCAAAGGTAACGATATGAGTCTTGCACTGCTAAGAATTTAATATCCCAATAATTCAGTTAACTGTGTCTTGTAAAAATTACCAGACTTTTGCAGGCTAGAAAGTTCCTCGTTGCTTAGCTCAAGTTCGATGATTCTTTCTATCCCTGAAGCACCAAGAATAACTGGAACTCCAATGTAAACATCATCTAAACCATATTCTCCAGTAAGGTATGCTGACGCTGGAATCAGACGTTTTCTATCCATCAATACCGCCTCAGCCATAATTGCTGCTGCTGAACCAGGCGCATAAAATGCTGAACCACGTTCTAGTAATTTGACGATTTCTCCGCCACCTGACGCTGTTCTTTGACATATCGCTTCGATTGTATCTTCGTCTAGTAAATGAGTGATCGCAATACCGCCAACTGTGGTAAACCTTGGTAATGGAACCATTGTATCTCCATGGCCACCCAAAACCATAGCTTGAACGTCTTCTTCTGAACAACCAACAGCATCAGCCACAAAGTGAGTCATCCTTGCGCTATCTAGTACCCCTGCTTGTCCGCAAACTCGATTGGCAGGGAATCCTGTGACTTTTTGCATGTGATAAGTCATTAAGTCCAATGGATTTGTTACCATGACAATAATACTATCTGGAGCATGTTGCTTAATACCTTCACCGACTTGTTTTACTATACTAGCATTCTTAGCGATTAAATCCTCTCGGGTCATTCCAGGTTGCCTAGGGAATCCGGAAGTGACAACTACAACATCTGCTCCAGCAATATCCTCGTAATTGGAAGTACCAGTCAATGAACCATCGTAATTTAAAACCTGTCCATTTTGTGACATATCCAATGCTTTTCCTTTAGCAAATCCTTCGTAAATATCAAGAAGGACGATATCTCCTAACTTTTTTTGTGCTAATACAAATGCACATGTTGCTCCAACATTTCCTGCTCCAATTACCGCTATTTTTTTTCTAGAGTTAGCCAAATTTAACACCTTACAAACTTTGCGAAGTAGAGGCATAAAATAAGTTAGATGGTTATCAATCTAGGAAGGATAATTAATCATTCCAAGCGTCTTATCTAAAAGCCTCCTTTGATTGGCCTAAAACAAGCCCAGTTGTCAAGACTGGAATCGGTGGTAAAAATGAGACTTGGTGTGCCAAAAGAACCCGAAAATGAAACCCGTGTGGCGATTGTACCTTCAAGCATGAAAAAATTGACCAAAGCTGGCTTCGAGGTTTATGTACAGCAAGGTGCTGGAGAAAAAGCCAATTACAACGATAGTCAATATGAAGACGCTGGAGCCAAGATTGTATCAAGAGAGGAAGCATTATCCTGTCCCAACATAATTTGCATTAATTTTCCGGGAACGGACGGTATTTCCAAAAATTCTAATGTTGCTTGTGTAGCGGATCCGTTTAGAAATTCAGATTATGTCAAGCAATGCTTGAGCGCTAATATTACCTTGATGTCAATGGATATGATACCAAGAAGATTATCTCGTGCTCAATCGATGGATGTAAATTCTAGCCAAGACAATCTAGCAGGGTATAAAGCGGTGCTGTTGGGAGCGTCAAATGTGCCTAAAGGAATTCCAATGATGACAACATCTGCTGGAACTGTTAGACCTGCAAAAGTAGTAGTCATGGGGAGTGGAGTTGCTGGTTTACAGGCAATTGCAACCGCTAAAAGATTAGGTGCCGTTGTTTATGCTTCTGATGTAAGAAAATCAGCGGCAGAGCAAATTGAATCTGTCGGTGGTAGATTTATTGAGGTAGATGGGATGGATGACTTTGAAGATGAATCTGGCTATGCCAAGCCATTAACACCAGAATTTATTCAAAAAGTGAATGAAACGGTTTGTGGTGTTGCAAAAGATGCTGACATCATAATTACCACCGCTAGAATATTTGGACGACCTGCACCAATTACCGTACCTAGCGAGGCGGTAAAAACCTTCAAATCTGGAGCAGTGATTGTAGATATGAATGCAGATGTCGGTGGTAACTGTGAAGATACCAAAGTTGGAGAAATACATGTGACAGATAACGGTGTGATCATCGTGGGAACATCTAACCTTCCTGGAACCATAGCCAATACCGCTAGTATGCTTTACTCAAACAACTTAACCACCTTTATCACATCTTTAGTGAACGAAGGTGAAATAGTTCTTGCTGAAGATGATGACATTCTATTTGGTGCACCTGAAGGATCTGATTTCTATGTCAATGGAATGGGTGGAGTGCTAATATGCATGAACGGTGAAATGCATCAAAAGCAAACCAGATTAATGGGGGTATTAGAATGACACCAGAGTTACTAATTGGCAGCATAACACTATTTGTACTATCGATTTTCTTGGGGTTCGAATTAATTACCAAAGTTCCAGCAACTTTGCATACACCTTTGATGAGTGGTGCTAACGCAATATCTGGGATAAGCATAGTTGGAGCATTACTTGGGGCTAATGTAGCATATGATGGCGGCAATACTGAATTATCGGGAATTTTGGCATTCGTAGCAGTTGTTCTTGCAATGATAAACGTAGTAGGTGGTTTTGCAGTCACCAATAGAATGTTGAATATGATTGCCGGCAAGAAAAATAGGGGTGCTTAATATGGAATTCAATGAATGGATAGACATTGGTTACCTAATTGCTGCGGCATTGTTTATTTTCGGTCTTAAAAAATTAGGCCATCCACGAACTGCACCTAGGGGTAATCAACTAGGTGCTTTAGGTATGCTAGTGGCTGTTATTACTACAATACTAGACATGGAATTAGCAGACGATCCGGCTAATTGGACACTTATTATTGCCGGATTAGTGATTGGTTCACTAATAGGCTACTGGATGGCTGCTAAAGTTGAAATGACTGGTATGCCAGAACTTGTTGCATTATTCAACGGATTTGGTGGTGCCGCATCAGCATTAGTCGCCTTGTCAGAATCATGGAGATACATAGAGGGAGCTAACCTACCTAGCGGATTGGAACTGACAGTAACCGTTGTTGCTGCTGGATTATCAGCATTAGTCGGCTGGATGACTCTAACAGGTTCACTCTTGGCAATGTTCAAATTAAAAGGTGGCATAGAGGTATTTGGCAAATGGATTAAAACCCCAACATGGGGTCCTAAATGGTTAAATGTGGTTAAAGTTCTGTTGATGATTAGTGCCTTTGGATTAATCTATTACAATATTGACAATCCTACAGACCAAAATGTCATATTCGCATTAATTGCAATCTCTTCTGTTCTTGGTATTTTGCTAGTACTACCAATAGGTGGGGCAGATATGCCAGTAGTTGTGTCGCTACTAAATTCACTATCGGGAATCGCAGCTGCATTCACTGGTTTTATTATAGGTAATTCAGTATTGATAGTCGCTGGCTCTCTAGTTGGTGCATCTGGACTAATTCTCACTTTCATAATGTGTAAGGCAATGAATAGAACATTACCTGATGTACTGTTCAAGTCATTTGGTGGAGGTGGCGAAAAAGCTTCTCTAACCAGAACCAAAGTTGGTTCCGATGCAGATGAAGTAGCAATGATGTTGGATGGTGCTCAGAAAGTCATCATTGTCCCCGGATATGGTATGGCAGTATCTCAATGTCAACACCAAGTCAAAGAATTTGCCGATTTAATTTCAGAAAAGTACGATACTGAAGTCAGTTATGCGATTCATCCAGTTGCAGGAAGGATGCCAGGTCATATGAATGTTCTATTGGCCGAAGCAAATGTTCCATATGAACAATTGATTGAAATGGACGAGATTAATTCTGAATTCCCTGACTGTGATGTTGCCATAGTAATTGGGGCTAATGACACCACAAACCCTGCGGCAAGAACTGGAGAGGGACCACTAGCAGGAATGCCGATTATTGATGCGGACCAAGCTAGAACTGTTGTTATCATCAAGAGGTCATTATCTGTAGGATATGCTGGAGTCGATAATGATCTATTTTACATGGATAAAACTATGATGATGTTTGGTGATGGAAAGAAAATGATGACCTCCTTGAACAATGCGATAAAGGAATCATGATGATTTGTTTTGATGATGAATAAAGGCAATGTTCAAAGGTATGCAATTTTTCCAAAAAGTAGGTGAGACAGTGATAAGGCTCAAACCAAGAACAGTAATTGCCATTTTGGCACTACTACTCATTGCTCCTGTAGTCGCTAATCCCAATGGCCCACCATGGTTAAATGGCGGAGACAGAGTTGTTGAAACTGGATGTACTTGCCATGGAGATGGTGCACCATCAACCGAAGTAGTAGTATCGATTTCCGGAGTCCCTAGATCTTATTCCTTGGGCGTGACCTATGACTTCACCATAGATTTGCAGCATGCAAGTAATGAAGATGGTGGCTACATGCTATGGGATTACAATAGCGGAACGTTAACACCAGGTGAAGGCAGCAAGACTGTTGATGATGAACCAGGAGCACTATCACAATCAGAAGTCGGTAATAATTGGGCAGTAAGTTGGACAGCACCTTCTGAGGATATAGGAAACGTCGCTTTCCAGTTAGTCGGTAATGCTGTTAACGGTAACGGGCAATTTGATGGTGGCGACTTATGGAATATACTTTCTTTTTCCATCAGTGCACCTGATTCTACCTATGAAGACAATGATGCAAATCGAGACCTAAGGACAATAAGTGTTGGTGATTATGATTCATTATTTGTAGCCCTAGAAGACCCAGCTGCCTTAGAGGCTGAACGCCAAGAGGGTATTGCTGATGATTTCTTCACTAATGGGAATTTATTTTATTGGACTACCTTAGCGATAATAATTCTTGGAGCAGTTGTACAAGGTGAATTTTATGAGCGTAAATTTGGTGGTGGACCACCTCATCTAGACATGAGTCTTGCAGTACCACAGGGAGTTAGAAGAGGACTTTTGAGCGTCATTACAATCCTATTATTTGCATGGGCAATCGATTCATCTCAAGCATGGGGTGCAGTTATGATCACTGGTATGCTAATGTTATGGGCTATCTTTGGCGTATATCGTACAATAGTTCAGGCTAAGGCTCCCAAAGAATATACTGATTTAGTTTGAAGGTGATGTTCTGACAATCCATTTGGGTACCGACTCAAATATAAGACTACAATCACATACAGATGAATTATTTGCTCGCTGTGGATTACTTATCTTCTCTTGGATAATAGTTTCAATACCTTGGCTATACAATATAGATTCTGTATTGGAATACCTGGTAGTTAAGTTAGATCCGTGTAAAGTAGAATGTTTAAATTTATATCAGCCTGAAAAATGGTCAGAACTAAGATGGCTTGCCTCTGCAATACTAGGTTTTGCTACAATAATGCCACTAATAAGTCAACAATTTTGGTCATTCTCCAAGCCTGGCCTGACAAATAGTGAACGTAAATTATTCAAAATATCAATATTATTAGCCCCTATAATTTTCCTTTTAGCCGCATACTTAACAATGTTTATTGTACTGCCAAATTTATTTTCTCTTGGACATTCCATTCAATCTGAACTTGGATTTGTTGCAAAGTATGACGTCATAAATTTAATTAGTTTTTCAACTGCAATAATATGGCTGGAAATAATAGTGGTTTTTGCCACATCAATAATGATTTCTTCCGGTTTGACTGGGAATTTAGATTCCAGCAATGCAAATTGGTGGCGAATCAGAGTGTATGGGATTGTTACCATGATAACTCTGTTGTCTTTTTATGAACGTACTACAAATGGCCTCTTAATGGCTTTAATCAGTATATTATTAATCGAAGCACTCTCAAGACCTTGGACTACTAAACTACCAAAATATCACATTCAGATGGAAACTAAATTTGATTCTCATGGTGAGATTTTGACCAGTTTGAATGTAATTTGCGGATGTCAAAAACAGCCAATTCAAGCATTAAACAAATCACATATCGTAATAGAAAATATTTGCAATCAAGAAAATAAACAAGATGATTTACTCAGAATTTTAATGTTTAATGAACCGAATAACGTAATCCTGCACCAGTGTAATAACGAACTGTTTATCAAAAAGTTCGAATTTCTAGTCTCATCAACTAAAAGTAAAATAATTGTCAAATAACCTAACATAACTCCCAAGATTTGATACATAACAGACACTTGCTATGGTTGATGAAAGGCAAATGGTTGGGTGTACCACTAATCATGTTACTACTTAGCGTATCATTGTATTCATATTTTAACCAAGACCAAATTGAAGATTGGCTCGAAAGTAATTCAGTTACCATAAATCAAAACGACATTGAGACGTTGCCGATTCAACAAGACGAAAAGTGGCTAGTACTGATCGTAAATTTCCAAGACCAAATGATGGATGCTAATTCTGCAACAATACAAGCTGAGCAATTATTAATCCCCCATTCAAGGGAGTATTTTAGTGAATTATCAAATGATTATGTAAATCTTACAATCGACATACATCCAACTGTGGTCACTGCTGATGGTGATTTAGCAGATTATGGTGGTGATAACGGCGTGGAAAGAGATTCTTCAGCAAATGGCCATCATTTACCAATGGACTTGGCAAGTGAAGTGATAAATTCCAATAAGAACCAATTGGATTGGAATGCGTATGACTTAAACTCAGATGGTTATGTTGACAGATTACTGATATTACATACAACTGTAGGGCAAGAGGTAGGAGGTAATTCAAATAGGATTTGGAGCCATTTTACTACACTTGACGATATTATTGACCTTGGTGATGGTTTGAAAATAGGACATTATACAATGGCTGGTCTAGGTTCTGGACAAGAGGGTTTTGGTACTGCAATGCATGAAATGCTACATCAAATGGGCGCCTATGACTTGTACCCATCACATGGAGAACAGACCTCCCTTTGGAAAGGCGTTGGTGATTGGGGAATCATGGCCAGTGGCAATTGGAATGGTGGAGGGCGTACACCTGCACTACCAATGTCTTCAACCTTAGAAACAATAGGTCTGAATAACTATCAATCTGTTGACTTGTCTTGGGTACAAAATGAAGGTTTTTGCCAAGGCCCAGAATTAATATTTGAAACTGGTCAAAACTCAAATATGAATTATAAAATAATGATTGGCCCAGAAGAATACGTTTGGATTGAATATCGCGGCAATAACAATTATGACAACATATTACCCGGGAATGGGATCTTAGTATCCTATCAAGATAATTCAGTAGATGGTTTTGACGATAATGAATTGAATATTGATAACCAAAGGCCATATCTAAAAATTATTGAAGCAGATGGGAATAAAGATTTACTGCAAGGGATAAATGAAGGAGATTCTGGCGATGTATTTACCAATGGAACCACATTTGGTAGTCAAGGGGTACTAATCCGTAACCATGATGGTTTCCTAGTAGATTGGTATGCAGAGGTAGCCATAGAGTTCCAACCCGTGATTCAATTTAAATCTGAATCTTGTCAGTCTGAATTCACTGGAAACTTACCAGATCATTCTGTCACTATGTTGACTAATGAATCGATCGAAATATCATTGTTATCGTCAATCGATTGTCAAATATCAAACCAACTACAATCTACTGATGGTAGACTAATTGCTATTTCCAGTAATGAGCTGTACTCCGGGGTTACAGAGGAAATATCCATCACTTTTAATTCCGTGACTAATCCTAATAGTTTGACCAAAATCACTGGTAAATTGATTTGTGGTGAAGCAGTACTAGACTTGGACACCCAAGTTCTGACTTTGTCTAGAATCCCAATCAGTGGTGATTATCAATCAAAAATACCTGCAAATTCTAATTCAGTTATACAGATTCCAATTAAATCTAATGGTGTGGGCAGCCAAACGTTTGAAGTTCATATCGATGGTGCACTAACCAGAATTGCCGATAATCCAAACACAATAACACTGAATGGAGAAAACGACGTTCTGTCAATTGAAATTAACCCTAATGACTTATTATCAAATAATATGCTGATTAATGGCAATGTGGAAATAGTCGATACGGCGGGAAATACTTGGTTTGTTGAAATTCGATTAACAGCAGAAAGTGATGGTCTAAAATCAATAAACGAATTTATTGGACCTGGTCAAATGATAAGTTTAGCATTGGTATTTGCTGCGTTGTGGGTATATTTGACCATGAGAGAGTCCTCAGCCAAGCCTAACAAATCAAATGATAATGAGGCACTAGAATCCATCGTCACCCCAAATGATGTATCATTGGACGCTTGGGGTAGACCATTAGACGATTAAGTTCTACCCGGAAGCCAACGCTTGATATTCATGAATTTCCAATCATTACCAAGCGGAATAGCACATACCCATTTTTTATGAACACCTTCTGCGAGCCTAACAGATAAGCAAATACCTTCCCAAGAAGAAGGTGCATCGTTTAGCGGTTGGAGTAACCATGGGGCGTGGGTTTTACCTACTTCGTCATCGTATACACGCCATTTGCAGCCATACTTGAAACCGGGCCTCAGAATGCAACCAGAATTGGCTAACTTGTTAAACAAAGACTTATCTAAATTATTACCAGATAGATGCGATTCAACCCAATCAATTTCTTCATTTCGCAGATTGATACCAGATAGATGTTCTACGCCAAATGATGGCAATGGCCAGTCGTTAACCTCGCTCAAAAACACCCCTGAGGTAGAATTAGTTCTATGAGACAATGATTTTTCGATGTATGAAATTTCACTTTTAGTTAGTTGCTCCCAGGTTTTTTGATTACCCGAGAGATGATCGTAACTTATACGATACATTGTAATATCCATTTCATCATCAATGACAAAAACTTCAGCAATACAATCAGACTGTTCAACACTTGCCACCCATTTGTTTAATACATCCCAATCAACATCGTCGAAGGACCAAAACCAACGTATTTGTGAGATTGGTTTGGTTGAAAAGTGAGATTTGTTTCTTGGCCACTTTACTGCAAAGGTCCCTTCAGAGAAATCCTTTTCTGACAAATTGGTGATTGGTATTACAATTTCCCCCCCTGAACGGGCCACATCAAACATAACAGATTTAGCAATGAAATCCGAATCGATATTAATCATATCATTTACCCACTGTCTAGTAACTGGGATGTGTCTATTCCAATGACAAAATAACACCTCGAGGGGTTCAAGAGTAATTCCGTCCTCTATCGTGATGCCAATACCACTTTTTTGGTGTAATCTGGCCCCAAGGGGATTAGGTAGAAACCATCTTGAGTCCAACTGTTTAGGCATTGGATGAGGATTTGAAGGAGATTGATCATCATCATCAACTAAGCCAATTGGCCTTTTTGTCCTAACTCGTGGATTGAACTTCCGAGATTGACGGGCCATAATACCCGGTCAATGGACTGGCATATTATACAAACGGAGTACCGTTGGTACTATTTGCTTGTTGACACAAGGGTTACACGGTGAGGAAATGGTTGATGGTTTTCTAGGCTCCCTCACCACTGAGCAACGGATGCTCATTCACCTGTATGACAATATACTACCAAGCAATCAGTGGGAAGCGCCTGTAGCACTTACTCAAGCCGGGATTTCAGCTGCAGTGCATGTGCAAAGAAAACACGTCCCTAGAACATTAAAGCGGTTAGAAAAGACCAATGAGATTGAAGTTACCAATCGACATGTCCCAGGGGGAAAACAACGTAGAAAGGTATATTCATTGACTACTCAAGGTAAAATTCGGGGCAAATTAGTAGTTGAAAATGTACTATCCACGGTAATTGAATTTGATGGTAAAGCGACTGCAATTGCCGATATATCCAAAAATAATCGACGAATTCTAGAAATCCTATCACATATTGATAGTAATATGAAATATCATAATGACCCAGTTATTACATCGATAGCCAAGCCATCTGGAAAAGCATCTTTAGATGCACAAACTAGTGAAGAATTGATGAAACGAATGTTTGCTAGGGCCTGGGAAGATGGTAAAATCACCAACGATGAACATCAATTAATTACTGAAGTCGTCGAGTTCTTGGGAATGCATCCCGAAAGAGTGCGAAGATTATCTGAAGAAGCAAGAACAGCAATTGATATTCCACCTCCCGAAGAAATTTATCTTGAGATGCTAAGACAAGCTTTGGTTGATGAACAAATTATTGAAGAGGAAAATGCCCTATTAGAGACATTTAGGGTTGCGTATGGAATCGATGAGAAGATTCATACAAAATTATTAGAAAAAGCATTACAAGAGCCAATGTATCCTGAACATATCTTTACCTATTATTCGGCTTTAGAGACTGCTATGACTGATGGCATTATTACAGGGGATGAGAATGCGATGCTGAGTACACTAAGAAAATCATTAGATATTACTGATGGTGAACATGCCAATTTACTAGCAAAAATTCGCGACAGCATAAAATGAAACTAGAATTTGCGTAACAATGAGGGGACAACTATGGGTATGACTGACAAAGAACATGAGCAACATGACAAGTTGAACTCAATTATCCACAAATTGAACGAAGAGAATTCCGGTAATATTGTACTCATTGGTGACATAATGCTTGACTGCTACATCCATGGTTATGCTAATAATTTGAATTCCAGAGCACCAGTTCCGGTTTTACGTGAAACGCATCGAGAGGAAGATGTTGGTGCGGCTGCTCACGTGGCACGTGGTTTACAATCAATGGGATATCATGGTAGAATATTTAGCATTGTAGGCGATGATAAAGCCGGTTCAAGAGTTATTGAGTATCTTGAAGATGAAAATGTTGAAACATCTGGTATTGCTGTTATTGAAGGTCGAACAACTACAGTCAAAACTAGGATGCTAGCAAGTCGAGAGAGTTTAATCCAGGGCGAACAACTTCTACTAAGATGGGATGTCGAGGGTGATGAAGCAATACCGGAATCTGCTTTAGAAGCGATATATGATCAAGCAATTGATAATTTATCAGATGTGAATTGTGTGATTCTTTCCGATTATGGTCAGGGTGTTATTTATGATCAAGGTGTTGAAAGAATAACAAAACACGCTAAAGAAAACGATATACCAATAATTGCTGACCCTAAATTAACTGGACTACACAGAACTCATGAAGTCGATTGGATTATTTTCCAATCAAGGGGATTTGATTTAATGAAACGAAGGATAGGTGAATCAGATGATAGATTAGCTGCCGAATCATTGATAAAATCATATGGATGGAAGCATTTAGTTGTACTTGCAGGAGAGAATGGAGTCACCATTTTTTCTAAGGATCAAGAAACTGTACACGCACCATGTACATTATCCCACTTAAGGCAAATAATTGGATTGATTGACGCCGCAGTAGTAGCAATTGCTGTTTCCATTTCTAGTGGCTTTGATGTTTCAGATACTGCATTATTAACAAATGCGGCTTGTGAATGTATACTTGGGGCCGAAGCAACAGATTCCTTTTCATTAAGCAAAGAAGATCTAGTTCATCGTGTTGGTGAGATTGCTTGGAATCTGCAAGTTTCTAAACGCTGAGGGTCGGTATGAGTTCTTGGACTCGAGAAACTACAGCAGATATTGGTCTGCGGGTATTCTCCAATAATTTACCTAATCTGTTTAAAGAAGCAGCAATAGGTATGCAAAATCTGATAATTTCAGACCTTGAAAGTCGCCAATTAAACCAAAAAATACGTCACACTTCACAATGGAATGTGAAAATCCCCATAAAAGATGAATTAGATTACGAATCTTTAATGATATTTTGGTTAGAAGAAGTGCTTTATCGATTAGAAGTTCATGGAGAATTTTTGGTAGATGCTCAATGCATGATTGAAATTAACGAACTGGAAATTTCTTGCCAATCTCAAGTTTCTTGGGTCGAATCAGCTGATGTCGACAGAGAAATCGAAATAAAAGCAGTAACTTCACATGAATTTTTAATCCAAGAACTGAAGCAAGGAGAAAGTCACAGTTGCAGTGATTTGAACATACCGGAAATGGTAGGTCCTGGCTGGATTTGCGATGTTATTTTTGATATTTGAGTGGGAACTCCTTAGGTGGACGCTCGTTCTCTGTGGCCAAGCCCACACACTTTCTCCATCCCGCTACCCCACAGCACCCATGGCTCCGAGTAGGGCTGCTCCGTTCCCGGCCTGACCTGATTCCCCAGTTATTCATTTCCCGTTTCCTTCCGGATACGGTTCATGACACCCGAGTCATGTAGGGGCGAAACATCAACGTCCGCATGTAGAAACCACAAAGCCGCTCTCGCCGCCCTAAGGCTTTCAGCCCACCATGAAGACGATTTGTGGTACAGGGTACGCCTAGCTCCCCACCTATCCCGTTACGCCCTGCCATGATTGGTATTTTAACGGAACGGTTATCGGTAAAACTTATTCTTCATACTTTGAAGGACAAGATGTTTTGATTATTTCTGCCTCAAAAACATATTCTGAATCAATATATTTCAAAACTCCCTTGGCATATACAGTTCGATTGTCATCTAGCCCATTGGAGACCGAAGCGTCAGTAAATTCTACCAAAATTTGATTGTTATTACCGTGCAAAATAAACGTCATAGAAGCGTTGTCAATACTCCCATCCAATACCTCACCTCTTATCGAAATTTCATCACCTACATATTTTGACGGTGAATCCATAATCTCGTCGACTGTTCTTGTTGGTTCTGGAGATTGTAAAATTACTACTCCAACTAATATCAGGGTTAACAATCCACCTGTGATTAGTAATCTAGTTCTTCGAGTAAACATCTAAACTTCTCCTCTATGATCTAACCCAATCGCTTGCTTAATTGACGTAAGTTTGTGTTCCCGTAATTTCTTGGCAAGTCCCTTAACTATATCTTTGGTAATACTTGGTCCTTGAAAAACAAATGCACTATAACCCTGCAGTAATGATGCACCCGCAGTAATTTTCTGCCATGCATGTTCAGCATTCATAATTCCTCCAACACCAACAATTGGAAAATCACCATCAGTTATCTTGTATATCATTCGAATGAACTCTGTTGATTTGTCAACTAAAGGAAGCCCACTCATCCCACCAGTTTCTGCCATAGTCTTAGCTTCTTTACCGTTAACAGTTTCGACTCTTGAAACGGTTGTATTTGTCGCTACTATACCTGAGCAGCCTGAATCAATAGCTGTCTTTACTATCATCTCCAATTGTTCAAGCGACATATCTGGGGCTACTTTAATTAAAATTGGCTTAGCAGGGGATTGATGTATTTTTGAATTCTTTTCGTTAATGGCCATGCAAGAAGCAATGATATTAGACAAATCGTCTTGATTTTGTAAATCTCTAAGGTTAGGTGTATTAGGAGATGAGACGTTGATAACGAATAAATCTCCATAATCCCACAATCTATCCATAGTTGTTGAATAATCTATGTGAGCGTTCGAGTTGTCAGTTAACTTAGATTTTCCAAGATTAACCCAAACAGGTATCTTTGGAGTGCCATATTTTTTAAAATGTAAATCTAAGGTATGTGAGATTTTTTCTGAACCAGGATTGTTGAACCCCATTCGATTAATCAATGCTTTATGTTTATCTGAACGAAACATTCGAGGTTTGGGATTGCCTTGTTGTTCTAGCATTGTAACTCCGCCAATTTCAGCGAAAGAAAGGCCAATTGCTTGCCATCCAAGTAATCCTTCGGCTTTTTTATCCATACCTGCAGCAAGACCAAAAGGGTGCTTGAAAGTGTGGCCAAAGACCTCTACAGGTAAATCCTGTTTATTTTGGTAAAGCGTACTCAAAGCGAATCTAGAGACGGAAAAAGATGACAATTTTCTTAGATAAAATAGCGACCTATGATGTGCTTTTTCAGAATCTTGAAACTTTAACATGGGGCGGATAAACAAGCGATATGGTAACCCCATGGTTACCTCACAATGACGGTATCATTCAAGACTTACCCCTCTTTGGCCCAAATGTGCGGATGAATCACCCTCAGTGGCCAGTTGTCAGGGAGGCCGCAAGAAGAATGGTTAGAATAGAAAATTTGGAAATTTGGGCAGAACCACAATTTAGTGGTGATATCTATGAATTGTCAAATAAAATTTCAGATCACCTGCCACAACGTACTACATTTCCTAAACATGTAGTATGTAATCAAGGTACCATCCAAATTTTTGACAAAAGTGGAGATACTAATACACTAATAATAGAGATAAGTAATATTGAGCCAGATATTGAGGTATGTTGGGTCCAGATGGATGGAGAAGTAGGATTTGCTGCAGTAATGGAATCGTGTTTACAATTACTTGATGCTGGATATCCTGGTTGCATTGGTTGTGATGACTCAATACAAGAAGGACGTTGGGATGAAAGAAAATTTAGGAATTCACTAAGGCAAATACCTGATTAATTTCCCCGTCAAATCTAACTAGATACTAAAGTATCTATACAAATCTAACTTTAAGAGAGGGTTCAAGTATCGTCGGTTCTGCCGCATTAATCATGGCAGTTGTAATCATCGCTGAGAAACCTAGTGTTGCTGAAGATATTGCCAAAGTATTGGGTGTTAATCAAAAAACCGACACTCATTGGCTCTCTGACGACATAGTCATCACATGGGCAGTAGGTCATTTATTAGAATTAAAAACACCAGAAGAATATGACGACCGTCTGAAAGATTGGAGGAAGAGTGTAGATTTATTACCCTTCATTCCTTCATCATTTGAATTAAAACCAAATAGCGGAAGAGGAAATAATAGAAAGCAACTTACGGCCATTAAGAAATTAATTTCTCCTAAAAGTTGCACCGAAATCGTAAATGCTTGTGACGCAGCAAGAGAAGGTGAACTTATTTTTCGACGGATAATTGAGTTTGCTAAATCAAAAGTTCCAATGACCCGAATGTGGCTCCAATCAATGACTCCAGATTCCATCCTAAAAGCCTATGATGGAAGACAAGATGCGGAAAGTTACTCATTACTAAGGGATGCTGCAGTAAGCAGAGCGGAAGCAGATTGGATTATTGGGATGAATGGTTCTAGAATTGCTTCTACTTTCCTCCGAACAGGTAGAAATGATGGCACTTCAATGTCACTTGGTAGAGTTCAAACTGCAACTTTGGCAATGATTGTTGATAAAGAGTTAGATATTCTAGGCCATGACGCAAAGCCATTTTGGGAATTGGAGGCTGAATTTGAATCAGGAGATTGCCAGTGGACTGCTAGATGGGAGCGACGAAACAATGTTGAAGATAAAGAAGATCCATTAACCAAAGCACATAGAATCACCTTAGAAACAGAGAAAAAGATGCTCGAAAAATTAATTGCTGATGCAGGTGGTTATGTTACAACACAAAAACATCGAGATTCAAAAGAAAACCCACCATTAAATTTTGATTTAACAACTCTACAACGTGAGGCAAATAGCACTTGGTCTTGGACATCAAGAAGAACATTATCTGTTGCGCAGGAATTATATGATACTCACAAATTAACCACGTATCCACGTACTGATTCTAGACACCTTCCCGAAGATATGATGGAATCAATTAGTAAAACAATCAAGCAACTTGGGGCTCAGGAGTTTTTGTCTGCTCACAGTGAAAGATTAGCCAAAAATGGTTTGAAAAATGTATCTAGAAACTTTAACAATGCCAAAGTTTCCGACCACTACGCAATAATTCCAACTGGTAAACTACCACAAGGCAACCTAAGTAATGATGCTCGAAGGTTATATGAACTAATTTGTCGGCAATTCCTCGCCTCATTCCACTCAGAAGCGATTTGGGATGTTCAAACTAGAACTACTACCAAATCAGAAAATGATTTTGTTAAAGAAGTTAGAATTTTAAAAACTCCAGGATGGAGAGAAGTTAAGCCAAAGAGTAATTCGATTCCAGAGAAATGGAATAAACTACCTTCCAACCCTGCTGAAACAAATATTTCATCCCATAAATTCAAAGAAGAATTTACTAAACCCACAAATAGACTGAAAGAAGCTAAATTACTGTCATTAATGGAAAATGCTGGACGAAGCATCGATGATGATGAGATGTCAGAAGCCATGAAGGGCAAGGGCCTTGGAACACCGGCTACAAGAGCAGAGACAATTGAAAAATTAATATCACGTAACTTCATTCAAAGAGCGCGTTCAGGTAGTTTGCGAGCTACGCCTGGGGGTATAAAATTGATATTATTACTTAGGGCAATTCCTGTTGAATGGATTACTTCACCAGAATTAACGGGTGATATGGAAGCTAAACTTTCATCAGTACAGATCGGTGATTATTCTCGTAAAGAATATATGCAACTTATCTTTGAAATTGCCAATGAAATGGTTGAAAAAATAAAAAATCATGACCGAAATGAACTGTTCAAAGACGTCAAAACAATTGCACAATGTCCCATTTGTGATAGTACATTAAAAGAAACCGTGTTATCTTATATCTGCTGTGAAAATACCGGCAGAGATACTGGATGTGATTTTGTCTTTTGGAAAAATTCCAGTGGAAGATGGTTTGATCGAAAGACTGCCACTAGACTTATAGAACAAAAATCTATCAATGATTTACACGGCTTTTTCAATCGAAGTGGTGAACCATACACGGCCAGCATCAAAATGTTAGAGACTGGAACAGTTGAATTTATTGGTGGTGGGGAAACCACATCATCAGAAGAAGACGCAGAGTTATGTGTTTGTCCAACTTGTAGCCATGGAACAATCAGAATCAATTCTACAATGTATGCCTGTGACAACCAAGAGTGTAAATTCCGAGGCATTTCACATGAAATGTGTAAAAGAAAAATCACAGAAGAAGAAGCCAAAGTTATTTTGACCAAGGGTAAGTCACCGTTATTAGAAGACTTTACCTCAAAGAAAGGTAGACCATTTAGTGCATTTTTAACCCTTGATGGCAACCGCGTAAAGTTCGAATTCCCCCCTAGAGAAGCAGCAGCAAATGCGAAGAAATTCCCTGTTACAGAGGGCGTAGTCGCAATCTGTCCCAAGAGTAAAATCGAAATTATAGAAACACCTACCTTTTTCCAACCTGCGACAAATGGAACAGATTGCAAAATTCAGATTGCTAGAGAAATGTCCAAGCGTGAAATAACTAGAGAAGAAGCCAAAACACTCGTTGAAAAGGGCGAAATTGGGCCGTACGATGATTTTATCTCCAAGAAAACCAACAAAAACTTTACTGCAATCCTTTACTTAAAGAAAAATCAGTCGGTCGGTTACAAATTTGCTAAAAAGTAATTGATTGGCTAAGTTTAATCCACAACAATAAAACGCACCGGATTTCACACAAGCACATGGACGATGTTCAGTCGAGCACAGACTGGGATGTAGTAATCGTTGGTGCTGGACCTGTTGGCGGCCATGCTGCCAATCTACTTGCTCAAAGAGGCCAACGGGTATTATTGTTGGAAGAGCATTCTGAAATTGGTAGACCATTTCAGTGTGCGGGCCTAGTAACTCCCAACGCAATGAAGCAAGTTGGACTATTTGATACCATTCTGGAAGAGATCGATGGTGCCTTAATTCATGGCCCGTCTGGGACATTGGTTCCAGTTGGAACCAGTGGCAAAGTAAGAACATACGTGGTTTGTAGGAAACTGTTTGACGAAGGAGTAGTAAAACAATCAATGTTATCCGGCGCCACACTTTGGTTAAATTCTAAACCAATTAATGCAGAATCAAATGAAGATTGTGTAATTGTTAAATTATCAAAAGATGGTGTTGAGACTGAAATCAAGACTAAACTTTTGATCGGTTGTGATGGTGCTCACTCATGGACTCGTAGACATTTTAAGATGGGCAAACCAAAAGAATTGATGATTGGATTTCAAACCGAAGTAGTTGGTTACAAGAATCGGCAACGTTGGTTAGAAATGTATTCGGGGTCCGCGATTGCTCCCGGCTTCTTTGCTTGGGTAATACCATCAGGAAACGAAAGTTGTAGAATTGGATTGTGGTCTACAGCAGACCGATTAGAGGGTAAAAGTATTGAGGAATGTTACCACGCACTACTCAACCATCCATTATGGAAAGATCGATTTGCAGATATCAAGGAAACCGCAAGATATTGCGGTCCAGTCCCAAGTGGCATGGTAAAAAAGCCGTACAAAAATCGCGTATTACTTCTTGGTGATGCTGCTGGAATGGCTAAACCTACTACTGGCGGTGGTATTGGCCCAGGATTTGAACAAATAAACGGAATTACAGATAAATTATCATTGGCAATTGATTCTGATAATTTGACGGAATCTAATCTAAAAAATATTGCTAAATCACATTTCGAAAAGATGAAGAAAGATCAAAATAGAGCCAGAGCATTACGCAATTTACTAGTCAGCGACTGTGAGGATGTAGATTTGGACAATAACTTTGAACAGTTTGCCAAACCTGAGATTATTAATTTGATAAATCAAATTGGTGACATCGAAAAACCTGTACCACTGGGAATGGCTTTATTGAGAAAAGTACCAGCATTTAGAAAAATGGCGTTGAAAGCAGGAATGAAGTTAATATTTAGTTGAGTGACTCAAATGGACGACTTACTATTAGAAGAACGGATAAGATATCCGCCTTTTGAAAGTTATAGATTCCAACCACAATTATTACCAATAGGTATAGCAAGAACTGAAATCTCTAGTAAAATTACCAGAGATGAAGCAGATAAGATAGTTGCCGATTTGCCACCACCATTTAGAATTGGAGATAAAAAATCTTGGCTAGTTGAGCGAAGATACATCTACCAAGGTAAGACATTAAAGCTAGATAAAGCACATAACCAGGAAATGAATGAAGCAGTCCCAAAAGATTCAGTAGTTCACAAACAGAGGACTGGGTGGTATTTGACTCCTAATGTAATACATACCCAGGCCAGAAAAATTATGAACTTTTCAGTTATTATTCTGTTGCTTGCTTTGTCTTATTTATTTTTTGAACCGATATTGAGTATATGGGGAATCCCTAGTATCGGCACTGGAAGAGTTAGATTTGGACTACTTGATTATCCACTGTTAGCCGTAATAGTAGTACCCATATTGTTTGTTCCAATAGTGATGAGAGTAGGGGCTAACTTCTCAGATTTAATCAAGCAAAGAAAATTTCTCTCATCACCGCCACCTGAGCCCAAAATAACATTTCATTCTGATACAACATCAGGAGAAAATTTAGTTGTCAATATTAAATTCCCAGAAGAGTATGATACTTGGGGCAAGAAACATGTATTATGGCGTGTTGGTGTTTTACCGCCTCGCAGAGATAGACTTATGGAAATTTTAGGTCGCGATGCCGATGGACAACCTGCTCCTGGATTGACCACAGAGTTACCTCACCATTGGACTGTTGACCTCGATGACGGTACGGGTGGTGGAGAAGATTTACCAATGCATAATGATGAGATAAAAGGTGGATTGTTCTTAAAACCAATGCGTATAATGAATCAGTCGGAAATAATTCCTTTGGAGAATGACTTGACTACTATATCCCCACCAAGTGGTAAATGGCCAGGCACAATATTTTCGTCACTAATTAGAATTCATTGGGAATTAATCGTGATTATTGAAAGAGAAAATCAATCTGAACTTCTATGGGTACAGCCACTAAAAGTAAAACATTCTTCTAACTATACAGAAACAGCCGCAATCGTGAATAGCGGACGTACTGAAACAAACCATCCAATGTCGCTTAGTTGAATCAAGGGACTTGAGATGGTATTGGAGAAGGGTATTCTTTGATGTTGTTATCGTTGATTAAAGTGGGTAAATGATTGTATTTACTATCACGCTTAGACGGTATAAATCCTGAACGGATTATTGTATTTTGTAATTCAATTTCAGATGCGGATAATTTAGTGGTACCTGAGGCCGATACTACGTTCTCTTCCATCATCGTGGATCCTGCATCATTGGCACCTGCGAGTAAGGCCATTTGGGCGATACCTAAGCCCATTGTAGGCCAAGAAGCTTGTATGTTATCGATATTATCGAAAAAGAGCCTTGAAATAGCAATATGTCGGATATATTCTGTTGGTCCTGCTCCTAAAACATACTTATTTTGGCCACGATTCCGCTTTCCGAAGGTATTAGTTTCAAGTTGAACAGGCCATGCGATGAAGGAAGTGAATCCATTATCATAATTTAGTAATGAGGAATCTTGGAGTTCTCTTATTCTATCCATATGTTGCACTCTATTACGTAATGTTTCACCAAATCCGAAAACATTAGTTGCACTTGTAGTCATACCCAACGATTGTGCAGTTTCCATAACGTTAAGCCAATTATCTGGAGAACCTTTTTTGGGTGATATATCTGTTCTTATTTCATCGACTAACATTTCTGCTCCGCCTCCGGGAAGTCCATTCATCCCTGCATCACTAAGCCTAGTCAACACTTCATGAATTGATAAGTTAGCAACCTCGGCAATCCCTTCAATTTCTATTGGGCTGAAGCAATCTAAATCGATAGTTGGGTGGTGTTCTACAAGATGCTTAATCAAAGACTCATACCACTCAAACTCTAGTGAAGGATTTACACCACCCTGCATCAAGATACGTGATCCACCAATTTGTTCTAATTCTGTCACTCGCTGGGAAATCTCACTATATGATTGAGTGTAAGTTTCTTCATGACCGGGAGGTCGGTAAAATGAACAGAATTGACAGTTGATTGTACAGACATTGGTGTAATTTATATTTCGATCAACCAGATAAGTCACCACACCATTGGGGAATATTTGTTGCCTCCTCAAGTTTGCTGCAAAAGTAAGTTCATGTAGCGGTGCATTTTCGTATAACTCCGCAGCCTCATCAACTGTTAGCCTAAACAAAGCGCTATTATCTTTAGACCACCCTTGTTGACGGTGAAGAATAGACTTCCAAAGCATAGTGACCACTTAGACATTCTTTCCAACAATTGATTCTATTTCAGTGATTGTTTTAGGACATCTTTCAGTTAATACTATTGGACCTTTTTCCCCAACTAAAATATCATCTTCTATTCTGATTCCAATATTTGAGTAACGCACAGGGCAATCAACATCTGGCCTCCATGCGCCAAAGTATAGCCCTGGTTCAATAGTCAAGCACATTCCTGGTTGTAATGTTCTTGGTTCACCATTTGGCAAATATATTCCGACATCATGAACGTCTAGACCAATCCAGTGACTAGTATTATGCATATACCAATCTTTTAATTGACCAGATTTACTATCTAATGCTTCATCTAGAGTTTGAGATATAACTCCAATTTTTATCAAACCTTCTGCCAAAACTTTCCTAGCAGCTTCATGTGGAGCGGTATATGGATTACCTGGCACGCATTCGTTAATCGCAGCAATTTGGGCATCTAAGACAATCTGGTAGAGTTCTTTTTGTGGTTCTGTAAAGGTTCCATCAGTAGGCCAAGAACGGGTGATATCGGCAGCATAGCCTCTAAACTCTGCACCAGCATCAATCAAAACTACATCGCCGTTAGTACATGGTGAATTATTTTCTTTGTAATGGAGAATTGTCGCGTTTTCTCCACTCCCAACAATAGACGGGTATGACCAACCTGATGTTCCAGCATATCTAAAAAAACCTTCAATCACAGATTGTAGTTGATTTTCAGTGGCATTTTTACCACCATGACGCATTGCAGCAATATGTGCCAAACTAGACACATCGGAAGCAAATTTCATTTGCTCGATTTCAGCATTAGATTTGATTAAACGCATCTCGGCGATTTTGTTACTGGGGTCTTCTACTGAAATTGGACCAGTGCCTAGTCTTTGTCTAGCCCTGTCACGTTTCTTTATCGAAGAGACTACTAAATCATCCATGGATGACATAATTCCCATTCTATGAAACACTCGATTAGCGTTTGAAAGCATGTCAATCAATGTGGATTCAACGTCTTCAATGGAATGGGCATGGTCAACCGGCCAATCTTTTTCTGCACCCTCTAAACCAGGTCTTCTGCCTTCCCAGATTTCCTTCAACGTATCCTTTGGTTGAACAAAAAGGTGAGTTTTCCAAGTCCCTGATGACATAGTGGCGCACATTACAGATTCTGGTTCTGTCCACCCTGTCAAATATAGCAGGTTACTTTGTGTTCGGTATGGATGATGCACATCGTTGGAATGAATAGTTTCTGGAGATGAGCAAAGAATTAACACGTCAGATGATTCAAACGTCGAATATAGTTTATTTTGTCTGCCAGTATACTCCTCAATAGAGATCGGTTCTGGCATTCTACCGAGGTCTGCAAACATCTTCTCAAACATAATACTCCCACCAGTTTTACCCTATTCAATCCTTGCTTAAGTCTAATTTTTCCACTTCGGTAATTTAAACTCACCATTGGATTTATTTAATGTAAAAATTAGTGATACTAATAACATAATTCCAATAAATGAAATCGATCCAATAATAACTGGACTAAAAGAAGCATCGTCCCTTGTCTGAGAGTCTTGTTTTAGCGTCAATAAAAGTTGATATTCATCCTTATCCCCATCGTCATCAGTGATAATTAGGTTAATTTCATAAGATCCCGGTTTAGACAATACACTTTGTGAAAGATTCTTACCACTGTAAATCATTGACTCATCTACATACCATTGGAAAATTAAGTTTGTTTGATCATTTTCCGTATCTACCGAATTTGACGCATCAAGGTACCAGTCACTGTTAATATCAAAAGTCATATCCGTATAAATTTCATCAATGGAATCTATGGATATAACGGGAGGAGTGTTTTGTACATTAACAAAATGTGAAATTCTAGTGTAGTGACCAACTGAATCTATCGCCAATACGCTAATATTCCAGTTACCAGAATTATTAAAAGAGATTTTAGCACTATAATCATCGATAATTTCACTACCAAACAATGCCCTAATATTGCCATCTGGATTAGTTAGTGTCCAAGTAATGGCGATAGAAGAACTATCGTAGCCATCATCTACCAAAATTGAGTATATGGTTTGACTCATTTCAGTGGTATTCTGATCACCAAAAATAGTAACATTAGGTGGATTTGAGTCAAAGGTTAACACTTTACTATGTAAATTAGAAGTTCTCAGGTATGAATCTCGAAAAATGACATTAAATAACCAATTCCCATCATTAATTTGTAATTCTTTTTGATTGATTTCTATCATATATAATCCATCATTAAGCACTGAATATGGTAATTCAATGCTAAATGAATTGCTTACACATGCCTCACCAGAATATTGGCAAATTTCTGCTTTGAATAATGTAATATTTAACCCGTCAATTAGAACATTATCATTAGACGGCCAAGTCACGGCATATTTCAGAACTACATCAGAATTATCACTAGGTGATTTGAAAGAGGGAATATTTTCAATAATTGGGAAATGGTTAGATTCACCAAGATATACTAAAATATTACTTTGGTGATGATTATCATTATGTTGATGTACTATACTAAATTCACAACTACAATTTAGCTCACCAATGTAAATAGATAATTCCCAATACCACACGTTATCTTCAATCGTGACTTGCTTAAATATGTTAGATTGATTAATAATATTTTGATCTAATACAACCTCTGGTAAAATCTCACTAATAGACCAACTCAATTCACTTGATGGGAAAATCGATGTTCCGGTTAAGTTCAAATATTCAGTAAAATGTTGTCCATCAGGTTGGTCTATAGTCAATTGTTCAATTTCGTGGGTGTGACCTTTACTAGGTATGGCTGATGTATTACTTACCAGCATAGAAAAGACAAGCAAGATTGTACACGTCACCGTTACAATACGCTTGCCCATATTTTTAACCAAGCAGTAACAGTCAAGAAGTTTATCTCTGTATGTTCAGTAATCAAGCAAACGGATCACAAAGTTCACCCTGTCCAGGGAAACTAACAGGATCCCTAGGATTAGTATCCCACTTGTATTCACAATAGTTTACGTGTCCGTCGCCATCGGTGTCAAACATACGATCAGCAGCGTCATATGGATCGAAATCAAAGTGATATTCCCAACCTGTAGCCATTCCATCATCATCATGGTCTTGGAAATATACTTCGGGTCCGTCGTTCCATTCGTCTCCGTCAGTGTCATTAGAAACTGGATTGGTGTTATTTTGCATCTCCTCGTAATTTGTGTAGTTAGCTAGATTGTCATAGAATTGCTTACCGTCTGGCGTGTTAATGTCGATGTGGCATTCTGCATTGGAAGGATCATTATAACCCGGGCAGTATCTCTTTAGTAACCCAGTTTGGTTCAAGCCATCATCATCCGGGTCTTCTTGACCGTCATCAATGCCATCAAGGTCACTGTCAATCATGGACGGGTCAAGAACCCCTCTTGCACCAAAAGCCGTTAAACTAGCATTATCAACTAAGCCTGATTCGATAGCGTACTGTGAATATTTTACTTCCCAGCCATCAAACAATAAATCGCCATCTGAGTCCTTGTCCACAGGATTTGTATTCCATTTATCTGGTGCCTCAGCACCGTTCATAAGTGAATCATTGTCGATATCGTAAGTAGCATCAGGAAGTCGACTTATACCGGACTGATCGGACGGGTCAAGTGCCCACCTGCCATTACAATCGCATAATGGATTATTAGGAACACTAAATCCGGATAAATTCATTTCCGAAATTTCAAACTGTTTCTCTTGTATGAAACCACCTAAGGTATTAATCCACATATAACCACCTGGGCTCTTTGCACAGTTATTAGTTTGAGTTGGGACACAATTTGGAAGATTCCAAGAACTCGTTGCGACCCACAAACTGTGGGAATTGGTATTATCTTCCTCAGATTGGACCTGCATCTCCCATCCATCAAGCATGCCATCAGCATCTGTGTCGTTTAACAGTGGATGAGTTTGCTCTTGGAATGGACGTGGAATGTATAGAACTTCATTACCATCCTTTAGTCCATCACCATCTGTATCTGAATTGTTAGCATGGGTCAAAAATCCATCTTTACCAATGATTACCTCTTCACCATCTTCCAAACCATCATTGTCTGTGTCAAAGGCACACGGACTTGTCGTGTATAATTCACCACCACCAACTGGCCATTGTAATGTACCTCCACCACCGGTTGCTTCAAATTGATCGTCTAAGCCATCCCCATCGGTATCTGGATTAGAAGCATTTGATCCTGAGTCGCACAGTGAAGAATACTCTAAGAAATCAGACAAACCATCTGAATCTGTGTCTGCAAGTCCTGGGTCAGATACTACAAGTGTTATCTCAACACCGCGATTAACCACCAATATTTCCCAGCCAAATACTTCAATACCGTCTATTAATCCGTCATTATCCGTATCAGCATCCATAGGGTCTGTTGAACGACCAATAATCAAATTTGGTTGGCCATTTTCATCAAACGGTTCGTTGTTTTTGAACTTAGCCTCATATTCATCCTGATTAGTGAATCGCTCGTTATCCTCTACAACAACGAACCATACAGTATCTCTTGATGTTATTATTTGATCTACTGATACATACATTTGGTAGATAGTTCCGGATGATGTTGCTTTTATGTTAACTGGTTCAGTTTGCCCACCTGCTTTGGTGTATTCGGCTCTGACTACTGTTTCACCCTCGGCAACTGTGTCACCGACGGTTTTCTTGATTTGAGTTACTCTGGTGTTAAACACTAACTCTTCGTATACTGCAGAGCCATCTCCGTCTTTATCCCATCCATCCATGTCTGGGTCCTTATCTCCATTACTGCTGTCTCTCGGGTTCAAACCATTATTCGTTTCCCATCCGTCAGGCATACCATCATTATCAGTATCCTCTTGCCAGGGTGAGGTGAAGTTCTCTGCACCAAAGATTAACGCAGAGCCATATTCCTCTAAGTTATTTAGCCCGTCATCATCCCAATCAAAGAATCCATCAGACGGATTGCTTGGACTTAGTACATCACCTACTTCCAGAGAAGTTAGTTTAAGCGCAGTGATGACATTTTGTTCAGGATATATGGAATAACAGTATTCGTATCCATCTGGCATTCCATCGCCGTCAGAATCCCAATCAGACGGACCATTTAATAGTCCATCATTATCGTCATCAAGATAAAACCATGAGTTGTTTTTATCCATAAATGGTGCGGGGAATTCAAACGTTTGACTGTTATCTTCCCTGATTTGTTCGTTGCAATTTCGGTATACGTCTTGACCATTTCGGTCAAAACTCTTGAAAATTCCTACAGCTCTAGTCAGTTGTAAGTTTACTCGAGATATTTCTTCTGCATCCGATATTAAATCACCATCAGAATCTTGAGCAGTTGGATCTGTTCCGAAGGTTTCTTCTTGGAAATTAGCCAAACCATCATTGTCAAAATCTAGAACATTATCACAAGAGTGCTGATCAAAACTATTACCCAATTCTTCCCAAGTTGGGGTCGTTTCGTCTAGATTGTATTTTTCTGTTAGCATTATTTTAACATCGGCAGTCAGCAAAACACAATCCCAGTTTCCGTTTAATGGGTCAAATAAGGTAAATGAACCACCTGGGATTTCGACTTCAGTCATAAAGATAGACTCCCACTTATCGTTCAATCCATCGTTATCTGTATCAGAACGCTGAGGATCTGTTTTTAATTCCTGTTCTTGTTGATTGGTTAGCCCATCGTTATCTGGGTCGCCATTTGGCCCTTGATTTGGGTCTGGCCAAGAATCAGTTTCATTCTCTTGTTCTGCATCAGTAACATCTGCTTCACCAGGGTCTTGTTCAAGTGGGTCAGATTCACCATCATCTAAAGGATTTAAACCATGTTCGACTTCCCACCCATCAGACATTCCATCACCGTCAGTATCCTTATTTGTTGGATCTGTACCGTATTGAGTTCTTTCTAAGATATCAGCAAGTCCATCTTCGTCAAAGTCTTCGGCTTCATTGGTAGTGATTCCATCGCCGATGATGTCTTCCTCCACTGCACTGTCAAAGTTACCTAAACCTTCGCTGGTTTGTAGCACCCCTGAAACACCAACAAATATCGAGCCAAATATTAGGGTGGAGACAATCGCAACATAGGCCATTTGATTAGGATTCAAAGACATGACAATCACTTGGCTAAGCGCCGGTATACCAAGGTCTAACTCTATCGGTTATAGAGGTTAACCATACTTGACCTAATTTGAATCTTCCAAAACAAATGTTAGCAAAGGTGATATTTCCAATTTTACGCTTTGGCTAGACAACACTATCCGACACTTTGCAGTCTTCCCGTGGGCCCTTTCCCAAAGGCCTACTAATTTGCCTAGAGACAACGGCAGACTAGGACTTAGGTTCATTTCAAAATACGTTGAAGATTGCTCTTGGTTAGTAAATACTGGAGCGGCATAACCAAAGTATGTCATGTGTTTGGCAATTGTTTTACTCCAATCTCCTTCATCCCTGAGGTAAACGAAATTATCATTTGAGAGAAATACCGCTTTAGAAGCTTCAAGCATAGCGATTAATCCGTTTGAATATAACTTGTTAAAACCAACTAAATCCCATCTTTCTAGTATATTTTGAGGAAACTGCTTCACCAAGCCCGAGGAATTGAAAATCACCCGATTAAAAAAATCGCAAGGCAATAAAAATGATGTTCGCCCTTCAATTGACCAACCCAATTCCTGAGATTCGAGTTTTACATCACTATCAATTATGCTACTTTGCGAATCATTTAGGTAAGCCCATGGAATTGACTTTATGAAGTTGGGAGAAGGCATTTCATTATTTGCAGGTAATCGATTAAAATTAATTACCAAACTAGATTTTTGTGACCATTCAAGTTTGTAACGACAATTTTCCAGTAATTCTATTGTAGATAAATAAAAGCCTGCAGCAACGGAGGCAAAAACATTGGTTTTAATTGTAGAGTCATGGAAGTTATTCACTCCCCAGCCACATAATTTCCAAGCATCTAGCAAAATTTTATTCAATCTTTTTTTGCCAAACAATTTTCGCCTAATAGTTGCCAAATCAGTATTTATCAATTCCAGGGAATCCGCCGCAGAATTATGGAGAATCCTACCGATTGGTGATGATATTATTGACTCATAGTGATAGATAAGCATGTTAAATTCATCTTCATGGAATATGACCCATGTGTTGCTATTATCATCGATAATTGCACCTGACTTTTGAAGACTGAACGTGGTCCAAAAGGTTCCCGTTAAGTGTTCATCATGTGTGTCTATATTATCCTCTACAAGTGGCATAATTACACATCATAAAATATAACCAGATTGCTCATTTTCGTTAAAGCAATATCGTATTGTATGGAAATCTGATTTAAGATCTTTAACATCCTGTTTGACACGATTCAAATCCTCATCATGGATAAGTGCTCTAGCGAATAATTTAGCAACTTCGGCCATCTCTGTCTTGCCCATTCCAACTCTAGTTAACTCTTGAACGCCAAGTCTAAGTCCAGATGGAGTCATGGCTTTTGTATCGCCTGGCAGCATATTCATGTTGGTAATGATACCAACATCTTCTAAGGTTTTGGCAGCTTTAGCACCCGCACCAGAGTCTGTATCACCATGTCTAGTTAGGACTTGATGTGAGGCGGTATAATTTCTTGATTCAGCAAGTACATCAAATCCTTCAGCAGCCAATGATTCACCTAATGCCCGAGAATTCTGTACAATATCTTTGGCATATGCCTCACCATATTCTTCAAATTCTGCTAGGGCAACTACTTTTCCAGCCACGTGATGTAAGTGATAGGATGAACAAACACCAGGGAAAATCGCATTGTTGAGTTTCTTGTGCATTTTCTCATCTTCAGAAGAGGATAGTAAGAAACCTCCTTGCGGACCAGGGAACGTTTTGTGCGATGAACCAGTCATTATATCTGCACCCTCTCTGAGGGGATCTTGAAATTGACCTCCAGCAATTAGACCAAGTACGTGGGCACCGTCATACATTACGGATGCTCCAACTTCATGCGCGGCAGCGGCTATTTCTTTAAGCGGAGTAGGGAATAAAAATACTGACTGACCTATCAGGCATACTTTAGGACTGACTTCACGAATTAATTTGCATGCTCCGTCAATATCCGGTTCCATACGGTCAATATCCCAAGGGTAGGTGGACAAATCTAGATCTCTTAATCCGACAGCCCCCATTCTAGCATGAGAAATGTGGCCTCCATCTGCCGTAGAGACTGCTGTAATTTTATCGCCTGGTTTGGCAAGCGCCTTTAGAGCAGCAATATTAGAGACAGTTCCGGAGGTTGATTGGATATTGACAAATTGTGCGCCAAAGACTTGTTTTGCTAAAGAAATCCCTAAACTTTCAATGGTATCAAAGTCATCACAGCCTTGGTAATATCTTTTACCGGGTAAACCTTCTGCATATCTACCATGTAAGTCACTAGAAACTATTTTTTGCACCATTGGAGAGATTATATTCTCAGACGCAATCATACCCAGACCATTTCTATACAAATCACCGCTAGCTCTAGTAGCCTCCATTACTGCGTTGGCTTTTGCTAATGATTCATTTTTTGGTTTCCAAGCACCCGGTTTATCAGTCATGGACCGTGGTAGACAACTAGGTCTTTGAACAAATTGATTATCCGTTAATTATTTTTTTTCCTTCGAGATGGTGGTCGCCTAGAAGTTTGAACTTTAGATTTGGGTTCAAATTTTGGCTTGGCAGAATTTCTTTCGGAGATGATTGTATTAGTTGGAATACCTCGTTTTGACAAATCCAAAGTATGGGCAGGACGAGCTTTGCCTGGTATCTTGCCGGTTGGTCTCGCACCCACTCCCTTCTTTCGATCAATATATCCGGCTCTACCTCGATAAGCCACCTTGCCAATTAACCTCTCCAATACAGGAGTACTTGAATCATCTTCTTTAGGACGCTTTAACCACCAACCATCACCTAGTGGTTTGAGTCTTGGAGGGCGGGATTTCACCAATTTATTGCTGCGCCTTTTCAATCTTGATTTAATAGCTTTATCTGGTTCATTAGGCAAATGTTCGGTCATCCATCCTGGAAGTCCGATATCCAGCACTACTCCGTTTACCGACACTAATATTCCAGACAAAAGTAAGTGAGTTCCAACTGGGATATTATCTCTTTTGGGAACTACTTTGAAGCGTTTCATTCGCTTGGCATAAGCGACCATAGCCTTTTGATCTCGATGTCTAATTAATTTTCTTTGCTGACGTAAAACTCTACGACTGGTAGAATGACTTGTGATTAATATAGCTGTACAGATTAATCCTTCCATTTGACCAATTTCTGTGAATACATATATGCCGAGTAGTAACCAAAGCGGAGCAAGAATAAAGAAGTTAAACACAAATGATAATTTCCCAGATTGATACCTTGGTGTCATTTGCTTTCTTGTTGCTTCATGAGCAGTAATCAAAAGATTAGCATTGATTGCTTCATCCATACCACCTTTAATGTCAAGTGCTGCAACAGAATTACATGGTGCTTGATTAATCCATTTCTTCATAGACTTGCCTTCTCCATTAACTAATGCTACCTCAAACTCCTCTGCATCAACTGGCTGGCCAAGTATTGCTGAAAGTGCCATCACTCTTGGATCATATTTGTCACTTTCATTTAGTTCTGCCATTATTGAACGAGCACTGTGCCAATCACCTTTGTCAATTAAGCATAATGAAGCAGCAATCCTAGGTCTGACTCCGGTTGGATCTGCCCTGACTAATTTCAGAGAAATTTCTAACGCCTCATCATGCATTCTTTGCGCACGCATTAGTGAAATCATGGATAACTGAGCATTTCTAGAGAGTCGATCTTTGTTTAGAAAGTCATTATTCGGTTTAGGGTTCCAACCTCTAATCATTTGAGTTAAATGTTGTAAATGGTTAATACATGAATTATTTTCCCAGTCCCAAAAGTCATCTTCTGATACATTGCCACTCCATGGGTCCAACCATTCACAAACGAAAGCAAGTAATTCCGGTTCGTCATATCCTTCAGGTTGCTCAAGACCGTGTAGTGCATCTCGGGCAGCATCAAGTCTTCGTGAAGCCATATGACCAGTAGCAATAATCATTCTAGCTACATCATCATCACCACCTGATTGAGCAAGCACTCTTTTTGCTTCTTCTATGGCAGAAGGCCAAAGACCTCTCAAAGCCAATTCCCACATCCTAGCACGACCCTTTTCAAAACGAATTACAGATTCATCACCCGAAAGAGAACGGCGTTGGAATCTAATGAGTGTATCAAGGTCTTCTTGAAGTGCAGCCTCGTCTACTAAAGTTCTCATCCAGTCGCCTCCTGCAATCTTTACTGCACCTTCACGTCTTTCATCTGGGTTAAGATCAAACCTCAGATTCTTTAGTTGAGAAAATCTGACTATTGAAACTAACCAAGTTAGTAAGAAAATCAATTGCCCAACAGCAATAAACATCCAGGTTGCCAATAAACGCATACCTTCATCAAAATTATTCTTCTCCAGCGTATCAGTAAAGGGCATTAAACTCCCAAATTCTTTGTAACAAACAAGTAACAAAAGTAAGACTGTGTAACCAGAGAATCCAGCAAAGGCAAATTTTAGTTGTCGAGTTTGAGCAGCAACTTCGGTTCTAATATCCCTTGGGTTATCTATTATCACACCAAATACTCCACCAAAACTTTGGCCACCAAGCATCAGATTTCTAGTTAGTTCAAATATGAAAGCGAGTCCTACAATTGCTATGTTTAGGGACAAATAAAGCGATAGGAACTGAGGCATACTTTTGATAAATTCCCAATGGAATAGGATTTCTGAGATCAGGTCGATCCTTTCGTATATTGAAAACCCAATAATACCACCATAGTTGAGTACTTCCGTCGCATTATCTGGATTATTGAGTAGAATGTGTAAGACTGTCACTATGCCATTGAGTGCAGTAACAGGCATCGTGATTAGAAATAAAACAAGTAATAACGAGAAGAATCTATTAACTATTTTTGGTTTATCAGGATCGATTGGGTTTTTCTTGCCGTTAGCAGTACGCCATTTTCCGATAAGCAGCATATTCCAAGAAGCACCCATAATGCGACCATAGGCGAAAATTGTTGGAGACATGAATACTAACATTGCAAATGCCAACCAAAATGGTTCGATTATCTCACCATCTGACTGTTGGAGACCATATAATAGAGAAGCAATGGTGATTCCGATTATAATGAAAAGCGTAAAAGTACGCCGAAAGAAATCAACTATCGCACTTTTTTTAACTTGGCTGCGGTTCTTGGAGAGTTGTGCATTCATTGTTTCCCAAGGCGAAATTAAAATTGGAATTCCAACTAATATGGCAATCAGATAAAGGTTAGGAGTGTAAAAATAATCTGGGTCAAAAAGGAACTCACCAATTAGTATCAACACTCCAGTCATACCCATCATGTAGAGACCTAAACCATATCCCACGGAACCTTCTGCGAGTAAGTCTCTGGCATCTTCATTATCCCTAGTTACACGATGAACTTCATATAAATCATCATCAATTTCAAACGCCACTTGTAGGTTTGCCAACTGGATTGGAATAAACCATTTCCACATTATAATAGCGACAAAAAATCCAAGAAACACCGGCGCCAAGTACATTATTTCAAATCCTGCTTGTTCAGAACCCTCAGCAGATACTGACTTTGAGAACAGTTGGAAAAATATCAAAGAAAAAAGTAGCTGCAAGCCTATTTTCTTCTTATCCATGAACTACCGACGTATTCTCCGCAAATGAATACTTCGGTGGTTAGACTCTATGACGAATTAAAAACCGCTCTATCCGGTCAAATGCATCATTCAAGACGTCAATATTTGGCAGATAGACAATCCTAAAATGACCCTTGCCAAGTTCCGCTGAAAATCCGCTTCCATGAACTACTAAAACGTGTTCTTCATGTAATAATTGTAGGACAAAATCCTTGTCATTTTCAGCCCATCTATCATCAAGTAATTTGACAAACATATAGAATGCTCCTCCTGAAGATTGGACTTCTAAACCTTCTATCTTAGCAATTCTATCGACACACAAGTTCCTTTGTTTGATAATTTTGTCCGAATATGATTTCATCCAAGTTCTGTCAGAATCAAGTCCGGCTAAGTAGCCAAGTTGTGCAGGAGTTGACGCACACAATCTTGAACGTAGCAATCGCTCAATACCATCTCGCACCAATGTGAGCCTTGCTTTGGGGTCATGTATTCCAAGGTAGCCAATTCTCCACCCTGGTGCATAAAAGACTTTAGAAACTCCATTGAGAACTAAAACTGGTACATCGGGTGAAAGACTAGCCACGCTTTTTTGCTGTCCTGTGAAATCCAATCCATCATATATCTCATCGGCAATCACTATGCAATTAGGATATTTTCTAACAATTGATAGCAAACGAAAAATTTCATCTTTGCCAACTACTGCCCCGCATGGGTTATTTGGATTAATCAAAACTAGAAGTTTCACATTATCTGACATTTTTGCTTCAATGTCATCGAAATCTAATTTCCAACCATCATTTGGATTCAACTTGTATTCCACTGTTTGGGCTCCATACATCTGAGGATAAGCCATGTATGGAGGATAATGCGGACCTGGAGCGAGTACTTCATCACCCGACTCTAAAGTTGCAGCAAATATAATTTGTAATGCTTCCGTAACGCCGTGGCATACGTAGATGTCTTCTTGTCTTGCTGGCCAACCTTTGCGCCTTTCGTCTTGGGCAATTGAGGATCTCAAATCAGAAATACCATATGATGGTGAGTAGCCATTATTGCCATTTCGCAACGCTTCAACATATGCCTCAACCATATGTTTTGGAGTTGGCAATCCAGGATAAGCAATTGGATCACCAATATTGAGTTTTAAAATATCATGCCCTTCTGCTTCCAGTTTGGTTGCTGGTACAACCACATCACGTATCGCATATTCGATATTAGCAGCTCTTGCAGCAACTGGAACTTGTGGTCTGGCCATTATCTCAACCCAAATCCTCAAGTGTCATTCTAGCCATTCGCAGCACCGCACAAAAGTGTTCCTCTTCGACCGGTTGAACTGAAAGTCGCTGACCTTTTCTAACAAGTAACATTCCGTCACATTCAGGGTTATTCTTCACTGCATCTAGCGAAATATTTTCTTTCAAACCGATCACTGGTTCAATATCAACCATCATCCAACGCGGATTTTCGGGATTAGCTTTTTCATCAAAATATTTTGAATTAAGATCTTGAGCAGTAAAATCAGGATATCCTTCTTTGCAAACTCTAGCAATTCCAGCAATGTGAGGGGGTTTGTGATTGGAATGATAAAATAATACTAAATCACCCTTTTTCATATCATCCCTCATCATATTTCTGGCTTGATAATTTCTCACGCCATCCCAATGAGTAGAACCGTCTGCAACTAATTGCTCGTAAGGGTAAACATGGGGTTCTGACTTCATTAACCAATAGCCTGCCATAACACTGCCAAAACTTCCCGCTCTTTTGAGATTTGGATTACCATGCATCTTTGATTTCGTTAGAAATAGCGGCATCTAATACATCAACATCAGATTTTTGGCCAGATATTAGCCCCAACTTTCTCGCCATGCCTGTTGAATTACTAACTGCACCAATGCCCATATTATCTAGGGTAACAAATATTGCTGGTAATAATATCAAAGCACTTGCAGCCGCAACCCATAACAAAATTAGGATTACAGTGATGAACGGTTTGATTTCTGGTATTGGTATTTGGTAAGCGGTGATCATCCCCAAAGAAGTGACTACTGCTGCCTCAAACAACGACATACCGGTACCTACCGCAGCAGTCTTGATGGCTTTTATGCCACCACCTAACTCCCTAATTCTATTAGATATGTGAATAGAGAAATCAACACCGACCCCAACTAAGATAGAACCAATCATTACCGTAACTAATGAAAGCGTGACGTCCATTTGCCACATAACCAACCATTGCAAAGCAACTGTGGCAATTACCGGGGAAGTAGTCCAAAAAGAGTATTTGATATCTTTGAATACAACTGCTAAAACAATTAGAGTCAGAATAATAGCAAATGCTAGCGAGGTATATTGTGACCCTACAATTAATTCATTTACTTCAATTGCTGTTGCAGCAACACCCGTGAGATGCTCAGCTCTACCGCTATCAACAGACCTAAATGAGTCTGCATGTTGATTGACTTCTTCAACACTTGATGCTGTTTCTGCAACAGGGATAAATGGCATGTCAACATAAATCAAGGTCCTATCAAAGTCTTCATTGATGAAAATCTCTCTGGTTTCATCTGTGATGGAGGCATAGAATACGTTAAGCAAGAAAATTTGAGATTGTTTGGTGCCAGGCAGACCATAATTATCAGGTTGGATTAGCAAATCCCAGAATGATGCGTCTGCTGTAACCTCTTGGTTTAGTAGAACTTCGGCAGTTTCCTTAATGTCATCAGGCAATGGAGTTAAATTGACGAATTCATAGATTTGTGCACCTGATACAGTCGGTGCAAAACCTGTAGATTTCATCAAAAAGACTATTGAAACTGCTGAAGTATCTTTGACTGTATTTAATTTGCTTTCTAATTGATCAATCCGCTTTAAATTCTCAGCAGGGTCATCATTTCCCGTATCAGCATCATTAGTATCGCCTGTTACATTTGCGTGGATAAGCACCATACCGATTTGTCCAGCATTAAAATCATCAGAATATTGCTTCATCTTGATTACCGGATCTTCCCCTTCTGGAGCCATCCCCAACAAATCAATGTCTTCCCGTACATTTGCTTGACCCACTGTGGCAGAAAGCAATATTAGCAGTAAAAATACTCCAATAATGGCTTTATTATACTTTACTGGAGCTTCAACTAATACTTCAAAGGCTTTGAGTGGAGGGTGTTTAGGTTTGCGTAAATCAAGTAATAGTGTCAAATTCGGAACCATAAACATCGTTAGAATATAAACAACAATAATACCTCCCGAGAGTGCGATTCCGACTGTCTGTATTGGAGCCATCGGAGTGAATACTAGGGATATAAAACCAATAACAGTTGTAACTGCTGATAAAAATACCGCTTTTCCAGTTGAAGACAGGGAAGCCCGCATTTTTTCCGACTTGGTACCATCTTCCTCGGCATATCGATTGGTTATGTGCAATCCATACGATACTCCTAACGCAAGTAAAATTGGACCAACGATGATAACAGTCATCGTAACTTCATAATTCGTCGCCCCAATAATACCCAGCGTCCAAAATACAGAGCATAACGTCGGAAGACCTGCAATAATCACCACCTTAATGCCTTGTATGGGTCTCATTCCAGTAATACCTGTCTGCAATAAATCAGAGTGAAAGATGAATAATCCAAGTGCTACAAGTACGATAGCAGTTGGGAAGATTTCCCAAAACAACTTGAACGAAAATTCGGTAACAGCATTAGTAATTGGAACTGGCCCTGTCAATGTCATTGTAAGGTTTAGGTCATCCCAATTACATAGACCAGATTCTGGGTCAGGAATGCCATCACCATTGGTATCATCACAATACCTTTCCGTGGTGCGAAGTTCATCTAATTGTTTCTGAGTATCTGCTATTAACTTTTTAGCTGGATAATCAGGGTCTTCGACAACTGCAACTGCCATAATCGCTCTATCAAGTAAACCATCTGGCCCACCACAATCTCGCTCGCCACCGGTACAAACATCCCTAGCTAATTTGTCTAAACCGGGCGTAGGAGTACCGTCATCTTCATACATTTCATTGATGACTAAGTCAATTGTAGTCTGGCTAGGAATTTCATATGAACCTCCAAATTGGTCATCTGTTTCAGCAATTGCACCATTTAACAATTCAGCCGCATCTGCAGTTGCACATTCATCTAAGCCTGGAGCACAACCTAGTTGGCCAAGTTCAGTGATGAATGCTTCTCTTACCCTTGGAGCACTAGAATTAACTTCTTTGAGCACAGTTGATAAAGAAAGGATGTAAATTACCCTATCATTTTCTGAATCTGATAAATATGGATTAAGCTCTTTTTCGACGTAACTCATTTCTTGTAATATTCTCTGGTCAGTAATATTACGTGTACCTGATTCGACATAAATTATCATCACGTTGGTAGACCAATCTTCTTCAACTAAACTAATTAATTCAGCAACTTGGCTTCCTTCCGGAAGGTAAACTTCCATATCGCCATTAACATTCAGAGCAGGGTTCTCTAAATCATCGTCAAAACGCGTGCCATCAAGAAACCCTGATTGAGAAACAAAATATGCAGTTAAGAGCAGGAATATTGTGATTACAGCTACAGGATATCTAGTAATTGCACCAGTTGCACCACTTTTTTGCCATTCACGCTTGAAACGGTCTGGTGCTTCTAAAACCGCATCGATGGCAGATTTGGCGCGGAAATCCTTGACTCTTGCAGTCAAATCAACTGCACCGGTTTGAATTTTGGAACGGCTATATTCTGCCAAAGCCCCAATTCGTTTGGAAAATTTACGACTTTCCATAGAAGGTTCAGAATTATCTTTCCCTTCCGACATAGTCTTCCCATGCTATCCCAAGAGTACTCTCTTCTAATGTTTACCGACTATATGACTAAACTTACTGATAATATCATACCATCCGTTGGTTTGATAGCGGGTAAGTATTGGGCAGGTTGGACCCGTACTATTAACGAGCGTGGGGCCGGTGAGGCATATGCCAACTCCAAGATTGAATGAGAAAAGATGGTCAGTAGACCTAGAGAAGAAAATTCAGACTGAGCATTCGTCCGATGCAACAGAATATACTAAGAGATACGGGTTTAATCCAGACTCCGGTAAAGAGATATTTGTTATCGACACACCACCACCATATCCTTCTGGAACCTGGCATATCGGAGCTGTTGCTCAATACTCTATGATTGATGTAATCGCTAGGTCACAAAGATTACTCGGCAAGGAAGTATACTTCCCTTGGGGAGTGGACCGTAACGGAATTAACATAGAATTTACCGTTGAAAAAAATACCAAGAGAAAAATGAAAACTTATGACCGTGCTGAATTCTTAAGGCTATGTCAAGAGACCATAGAAGAATTCACACAAGCCATGAGAAATACTGCCAAGAGAGTCGGTCTGTCCTGTGATTTTGACAAAGAGTATCTAACAGATGCACCAAATTACCGCGCAGTCACACAAGCAATATTTGTAGAATTATTCAAGAACGGTACTATTATTGAGGATTTACGACCAAATATCTACGACCCAGTCGAAGGTACTACAATTGCTGATGCAGAAGTGGAAAGACTACCACGCAAAACAAAACTCGTTGATGTAAAGTGGCAATTAGATGACGGAACAGAGATAATTATCTCTACCACTAGACCTGAATTAATTTGTGCATGTGGGGTTGTTGTTGTTCATCCAGATGATGACAGATATCGACATTTAGTTGGCAAAACAATCTCACTACCGATACCCGTTGATGGTCGAGACAATACTGTAGAAATTCTGACCCATCCATCTGTTAAATCTGATTTTGGTACAGGTGTTTTGATGGTTTGTTCCTTTGGCGATCAAAATGACGTTGCAGTATTTCGTGAACTAGGGCTAACCCCCTATCAAGCCATTAATTTGGAAGGGCGCATGGCAAAAATAGCTGGCCAATGGGCAGACATGACGGTGATTGAAGCCCGTGACTCTGTCATCGAGTACCTTGAAGAAAATGGCAAAGTTGCCAATATTGAAGAGCGACATCAAGAAGTTCCAGTATCTGAAAGAGGAAAAAATCCTGTGGAAATCATTCTCCTAAAAGAGTGGTATGTTAGGCAAACTCATATCCAAGGCAGAATGAAAGAATTAATTGAAGATATTGAATTTCATCCACACAGAAACCGACAATTTCTGCTTGATTGGATGGATAATATAAGTATCGATTGGCCAATATCTCGTCGCAGATGGTACCATACCGAAATACCAATATGGTACAGCGAGGATACCAAACACATCATAGTTCCACCATCTGGAACTTACGTTCAACCATGGAGAGAATCACCACCTGAAGGCAGCCGCGTAATAAATCGCGAAACACGTCAAGATATCGGTGCTTTTTCAGAATTGGCCACAGATATGGGCAATATTGTTGGTGAAGAGAAAGTATTCGATACTTGGATGGATTCATCAAATTCGAATTTGTTTGTCAGTGGATATCTAAACCAACCCGAGGTATTTGAGAAATCGTTCCCCACTGCATTGCGGCCGCAGGGCAAAGAGATAGTCAGAACTTGGCTTTACTACACTCTACTAAAGTCTGCTCTCTTACTGGACAAACCAGGCTTCAACCATGTTTGGATTGATGGTTTGGGAATGGACCCATGGGGCAGAAAAATGAGTAAATCATTAGGCAATGGTATTGATGCTGATTCTGTGCTTGAGTGCGGAGCAGGTGGCCGTACTGGTTCATGGAAAGTCAAAGGACCAGAAAAAACCGTTAGCCTAAAAGCAAATAAAATTGGAAGTGAATGTTTCCGTTTGTGGAAAGCTTGTGATGCCCAAGTCGGTGATGATTTCCATATTAATCCTGAAGAAATCGAAAAGAGATATTTTGGAGTATTAACCAAATTGTTTAATGTCGCTAGATTTGCTTCTCAATTCGATATTCCAAGCGATCTAGACACTAAACCTGAGAACTTGAATATTGAAGATGAATGGATCTTATCAGAATTTAACTTAATGATGTCTGAAGTAAAGACATCATGGACTAATTTAGATATTTACACAGCCACTCAAAATTTGAAGACATTTGGTACGGGAATATTACCAAGTCATTACCTAGAGATGGTCAAATCTAGATTATATGATGGTGATACTGCTGCTGCATGGACTATTCATCGTGTAGTTAGAGATTTCATGAGTGCTTTTAGCCCTATATGTCCGTTCTTTACTCACCATATCAGTAGCACCATCTATGGTAAATCTGCTGTTGATGTTGATGCATTCCCTAGTGCTGCAACTTCTAATCAATCACGGGAAGAAGAATTGAGGTCTGCCACAGTAGAATTACAAGCCTTCAATGGTGACGTTTGGGCTACTAAGAAGGAAAATGGTATATCTCTTAATCAACCAATTTCTGGTATTGTCATACCTGAAACTCTACACGGTTTCTCAAATATACTGACCTCAATGCATAGTTTAGAGTGACTATTCTTCTTCACTAAATAAATCTAACAAACGTGTTTGTTTAGTTTTTGGCGTATCAAGTTGCCCTAGCCTAAAACCAATTAATCTTATATTCCGGTCTTGCTGTACATTATTAGCAAACAAACGCTTTGCTAGACCAGTAAATACCTCATCATCATCCATCGCTACTGGTATTGACCTACCATGTGTATGGGTTTCAAATCCAGTATATCTGATTTTTACTTCTGCTAGTCGACCAGAGACTCCTGCTTCTCTTGATGATTTCATCACTCTACGCACTAAACTAAGTAATGATTCAAGAACTATCTCATGATCCTCTTTATCAAAACCGAAGGTATGTTCTTTGCCAATTGATTTTCTGCTCCTAAGTGGACTAATTTCACTAGATGTTTTTCCTTCATAAACCATCATAATCCAGTTGGCAAATCGTTCACCAGTAATTCTGGCAAGAGCAATTTCTCCATAACCATACATTTCATCGACTGTCGTTATGCCCCATTCAGTCAATTGAGTAGCTCTTTTCTTACCAATCCCGGGTACTTCTCTGATATTTCTTGATTCGAAAAACTGACTTACTTCGTCGGGAAGAATTCGAAAAATACCCTTGGGTTTGTTGACTTCACTAGACATTTTTGCTAATATTCTATTTGGCGCAATACCAAATGAAGCAGACAAACCAATCTCTCTGATAATTTCATCTTGTAAATCCCGGCATAAAGCCACTGCTGCATCCCAGTCTCCAGATACGCAATTAGTAATATCCAGGTAAGCTTCATCGATACTTGCTTGCTCAAAATATTCCGCCGGTTTTTGTAAAATTTGCATGACTTTACGAGATGCTCTTGAGTATAGCCCTCTGCTACCTCTGATGTAGGTTCCAGTGCCATATGGTACTCCCGGACATCTGCGCCACGCTTCACTAATTGCCATTGCTGAACGGATTCCAAACTTACGAGCCGCATAGTTACAAGTAGATACTATTCCTCTTCCTCTACCCCCTTCTGGATCTGACCCAATTATCAGAGGAATCGCATCATCAAAACCATGGTGTAAGGTTTCAACCGCTGCATAAAATGCATCAAGGTCACAATGAACTATGATTCTCGGCTCATCCATGGTATCACACTATGTGTAAATCATGTTACCACAGGTTATTGAAATTAAGGTTATCAAAGATACTTTTTGTTAACAATATAGTCACATTTCTTGCCTTGCAAAACAGCCATTATATTTTTTGAAATATCAGTTCCTACCCGTCGCTGTGCTTCTATTGTTGCTGCACCAATATGTGGAGTACCGTGAAAGTTTGGATGTTGACATAATTCATAATCAGCCCGAACAGGTTCAACCTCAAAGACATCTAATGCCGCACTAGTCAGGGATTCATCATTAAGAGCCTTGAGAACATCGATTTCATTGACTATTCCACCACGTGCACAGTTGACTATATGATTGCCACATTTCACTCCATCTCGAGATTTGCCTGGCATCTTATCAATCATCTCGTAGTTAACTAAGTGATGAGTTTCCTCGGTTAGATTACAATGAATCGATATGTGTGTACAATTAGAAAAAAGGTCTTCAACTGATTTGTGCAACCTGGTATTCTGACTTTTGGCAACCTTAGGAGGTAAATATGGGTCAAATGCGTGGACAGTCATCCCTAAAACTTGAGCAATTGCTCCAACACCTTGGGCAATTCTGCCAAATCCGACTAATCCTAGATTTTTTCCAGACAGTTCCGAGCCCTTCATGGTTTTTTTTGCCCACTGTCCGTCTCTAAGTGACCGGTCTGATTTAGGTACTTTGCGGACCGAAGACAAAAGATGGCCAATGGTCAATTCAACTACTGACTGAGTAGAGGCTCTAGGTGCGTTAACCACTGGTATACCAGCCTTACCTGCTGCAGCTAAATCAATATTATCAACTCCAACACCAGCTCTGCCAATAACTGAAAGACCAGCCTTTGAAACAGCAATAACATCTGCGGTAATTTTAGTCGCACTTCTGACAATTACTGCATCAAAATTTGATAAAATACCATCTAGCAACTCATCCATTGAGTAGAATTTCACGACAACTTCATGACCGTTTTTCTCGAGCAAAGATTTTGCCTCCTCAGAAATACCGTCTGTCACCGCAATTCTGCCCATGTATTCGGGAAACCCCCATGGTCGATAAACTTGACACAATTTCAATTGTCAGCCAAACTATTCAAACCGGATTGGTAATTAGACTAGTTTGAGCGGGACATGGCTGCGGAACTAGATGTATCTGGACTGCTGTGGGCTACAGCAATCCTGTCAATACCAATAGTGATGGCCTTGCCAATGCGATTAGCTTGGAGTTTCTTTATTGGAATTGGTCATGAAGAATCTCAGTATCGCAACTCAGTAAGACAGATTATTGATGCAGGTCGTCAAGTCTCTCCGTTTAGGACAACACTAAACGACTTAGCAAGGGGCCTAAAGATAAAGCCATCAAAGCAGCGCTTAATTGAAGCAGATTTATTTCATCCACTAACACTTTCACATTTTATTTTACTACCAACTTTGATTATTTTCCCTCTGGCAGTAATCATGGCACTCCCAATAATTGTTCTAGGGTTGCCAATACTAATTTTGATTGAGTATTTATTAATCAAGAAGAAGTTACTCATTAATAGCTTAACACAAATGGAAAAAGTACTACATTGGCAAGTCATACACATCCCTAAACCACATAGAGGTTCAATAGAAGAATCAGGCAAAGTTAACGAATTTTCTAACCACGTCATACATTTTAATTATGTACCACAGGGTGCTTTCTTGGGATTGTTTGCTTGGTTAATCGTTCATTGGATTTTCAAGTTAGAATCGACGCCTAGTGAATTTATTATTGCTTCAGGACTATACATCATAATGCTTGGAATCTTAGGTGTACTAAATACTGCGTTCGAATCAGATTTGGTCTTTGTTGACCCTGCAAAGGGTAGATTGGTACCGGTAGATCAGTGGCTCGAAAGTATTCTAAAACCAGTGGTAGGAATCGGTTTGCTCTTTTTGATTGCCAGGAATTTACTAGACCAAGCAAGAGATGGTAACCCTGTGGTATTTGCTGCAACAATATTGTTATTACTTTACGGGGCGGCAATTGTTGGAATAGCCTACCGTTGGGGATATTCAGTTTGGCGTGGACAAAAAGTCAAGGACGAATTTGAACATCAAATAGTTGAAAATCTTGAACCTTTGTCATATGATTTGACAAGAACCAGAGGTCGGATAGAATTCATTGCTCAAATGTCCATGGATGAAAGATTAACCCAAATTAGTGAAACACCAACAAAGCAACTGACATTTGCTGATTTACAAGCATTACCAAAGAGTCAAAATGATGGAATTATACCCAAGAATCCGATAAAATAAACCCCTACATCCAAGGGATTTCATCAGGTATCTCAGCAAAAATATTGGCTGGAAGTGCTACCTTAATTTTAGAAACATAACCAAGTTGTTCTGTTGTAGACTTTTGCCAAACTGTATACTCAGCAAAATTATTCATTTTGAGTATTGGATTATTATCCCTATTCCAATCCAGCGTTTGCATTTCGACACCAGGTGCTTCATGACCTGTACAGACTAGTAAATCTCCGGACAAACCACTCATGACTTTCAGTGAATCCCAGTGTGCCTGTTCTCGACCACTGGGTAAATCGTCTCGTCCCACACCACCATCGCCAGTAAACAAAAAATCTCCTGTGAAAACATGCTTTGAGGTAACAACCAGCATTGAGTCTTCTGTATGACCTGGTACATGATGGAAAGTCATGGTATGATTGCCAAGGCTCAAAACACTATTTGAGTTTACGAATTTAGTTACTCCAAGTGACGGTGTAGAATGCCACATGACATAATTGCAGCCCACAGACTCGGCAATAGTGAAGCAGCCAGTGATGTGATCTGCATGGGTATGTGTTGCAATGCACATTGTTAATGTCAAATCCATTTGCTCGATAGTTGATAAATAGGAATTAGTAAAATCATAGACTGGATCTATTATTGCTGCTTCTTTTGACTCATCATCCCAAATCAAGTAGGTCTTGGCCCATCCCTCTGTGTTCAATTGTTGCATCTGCATGGTTAGGCCTAGAATCATTTATTCTATAATTTCAATGTCTGGAATTTTATTGTCAATAATTAAACATAATGGGATATAGGGACAGATATGAGCCACCCAGATGTTGTTGTGTACTTAGAACACGACGGCAAAGTCTTACTTGTTGACCAACAAGGTAACGGCCCAATAAAACCTATCAAAGGCAGAGTTGAAAACCAAGAAATTTTGCGTTTCCCTACCGTAGAAGAAGTTGCTAAACAAGGTATTGAATATGAATCTAAACTAACCATACGAATCGTTTTTGGTAACCAAGTAGTAAAGGTAATCAAAGCCTATCCTAAAATATCTTGGCCTAAAGAATGGGCATGGAAAGATAGTGTTATTTCAGATAATTCAGTTCATCCAGTTGCTAGAGAATCCATTTATCGAAGCATTCACCGACTTGTATCTAAGGTGATAATTAGAAATGACTCGGACCAGATATTGTTGGCTAAGGTCAAGCGTGGTCATTTCACTGGATTTTGGACATTACCAGGTGGCTACATGGACCATGATGAACATCCATCAATCGGCTGTGTAAGAGAAACAATGGAAGAATTAGGTATTGATATCCAATTAAACGACGTAAAACCAGTAATAACTCAAAAAATATTCAATGATGAAGGTATTTCATTTGTCTCCTTTACTTACCAAGCAACGTGGAATGGAGATATCAGACAATTGGTACTACAAACAGAAGAGATTGAAGAAGCAATGTGGTTTAATCCAAAGGAAGCACTAGAAAATGCAGTGTCATTCTTCGATTCACAAGCTTTGCAAGCCACTCTTTAGATTCCTAACATTAACTTAGCAGCATCGAATGAATTTTGCAAACCTTCAGGGTTTGAGCCGCCTCCCTGAGCAAATGTTGGTCTTCCACCACCGCCACCGGAAATATGAGGAATAATCGCTTGAAGGATTTCTATTGCGTTATATTTCTCGCTAGCAATTGAATTTACGGTTGTGGCAACCATTAATTTCCCACCACCTTCTTTCGAACCTAGTATCGCTAGAGTAGGTTGAGAATCATCTAGGGTTAATTCTTTCAGCATTTTAGACATGTTTTTCAGCCCACCATCGGATTCCATGATGACAATCCTCACACCGTCTTTGGATACGCTGGAATCATCTCCTCCACTAGTTCTTAATCGAACAATTTCAGCCTCTAAAGCCTCAATTCTCTTACGCTGCTCTTTCCACTCGCCAAAGAATCGTTCTGCGGTTTTTGGGACATCAGCCACGTTGACACCAAACACTTCACCTGTCTCACGCAGGAGTCCATCCTGCCCCCTAGCATAATCAAGCGCTGCTTGTCCAGCAACAATATGTAATCTTTCAACTCCATCTTGCACAGCATTGGACCGGACTAGACGGATTGAGCCAATTTGTCCTAGTTCATCGTGGTGTGTGCCACCACAGGCTTGGATGTCGTGATCTGAAATTCTTAACACTCTAATTGTATTGCCTTTAGGTGCACCCCCTTGATACAAATCAAAACCATGCTTACGGTCAGCATCTTTACGATTGAGAATAGTTTTCTCTGTTTTGTGAACTTGAACTATTACCTCATTAGCCATCTTTTCAATCGAGTCTAAATCTTGTCGAGTCAAGCGGTTGTAGTGAGTGATATCTAGTCTTGCTGAATCCACTGCTTTGTTAGCACCTGCTTGGTAAATATGAGGGCCTAATATTCGTCTTACTGCACCACCAACAATATGTACAGAGGTGTGATGATCCATCAATTGTTTTCGACGATTCCAATCAAGACTACCATGGACTAAATCCCCATTACTAAGCGGTCCATCAGTTAGATGAACAATGTGGTTGCCAATCTTGGCGACATGCAAAACTCGACAATGAACAGAATCTGTTGACAGGACGCCCCAATCAGCTTCTTGACCTCCTCCTTCAGGATAAAAACAAGTACGGTCTAGAATTACACCGTGAGTGATATCTTTAGGCAGACCTTCCTGGTTTATTTCAGCGCAAAACAGCACACTTGCATCGAACTCAAATTGGTATACATTATCATAATAAAGTGGGCTTGTTGGTGGTAGATGTTCAATACCATCAATCAATGTTGAGTCGGTATTTTCTTTTGCCGCATCCTTGGCCATTTTAGCATGACGTTCTGCTAATTCAGCGGTAAATCCAGTTCGAAGAGATACTGACTTCCAACCAGAACGTATGGCCAATGAAACCGCCATTTCCGGAGCGATACCGTGTGAATCATTAAGCGAAAACAGTAATTCATCAGCAATAGTTTCAGTTGACTTATTTACACCACTCAGCATAGTCTTGATAACTTGCTCACCCTTACGTAACATCTCAACATATTTGGCTTCCTCAAGATTGAGTATTGTTGCGATACCATCGTGAGTTTGTTTCATGGCTTTATTGCCCAAATTGACCTCTACATGGTGAAGTGCTAAGTCAGCTAGTGATACATCGATACCAAGCTCATCACGCATTCTAAGTGTTCGACGTGCCATCATCCTTGCCAGATATCCTGCTTTAGCATTGGATGGTACAAGTCCATCACCTAACATGTTACATAATGCGTGAAGATGGTCTGGAATAGCATAAATCCTGGACAGTGGATCGGTAATAGCGGTGAATTGTTCACCAGAAATCTCGATCCCACGTTGAGCCAGCCGTTGTAAAAATGTGGCTAACAGTTCTTCACCATCAACCCCTGCTTCGATATTCATAATCCCGTTGAGCCGACTCATTTCACCAAGAATTTTGTCAAGGTCTAAATCAGGCCATTGTTTTGCAACTCCTTCAAAACCTGCTAAGTCCTTAAGCCAGGCCACAGTTTGAGGATAAATTGCTTCGTAAATCGTTGGAGTACCTGCCGCCGCCCAACAAAATCTCTCTAGACCATACCCAGTATCAATAATTTGTAGTGGCATTTCGCTATATTTATCGCCTTTTATTTCAACATCACCATTGTCATCTTCGTGAAGGTTCATGAATACTAGAGTTGCTAATTCAAGCCCACCAACAATGACTTCGACTGCAGGACCTGCATTACCACCACCACACCACGGGTTTTCCACGTAGGTAATTTCATTAGAATCTATACCGAAGGTTTGGGTGAACATCTCATGACAATACCTGACACATTCTTCCATCCAGTAATACATTCTGCCCTCATCAGGTCGATTAAAAACGTGATGTGCCATCATTTCAAAAGTGGTCAAATGACGACCACTACGTCCAACAGCATCAACATCAGTCAGTCGAATACAAGGCTGTGAAATAGTCAAAGGATTTGCTGGCGGGTCTACTAGACCAGACGTGACATGTGGTTGGAAATCAGCAATTGATGCGATCGTCAAGTGAATGTCATCGCGCCACCGCGCTAGAATCGGATATGGCTCTATTCGAGTATGTTCGCGTTCTTCAAAAAATCCTAGAAATGCTTCTCTCATGGCATCTTTTAGTTCCTTACCACGCATTTCAAAACCGCTGATTAGTGGACTACCAATGAAGGTATATTCATCTTCACTAGTATCGCCACAAGTATCACGATCGTGATTTGAAGTCCAAAACCACAGGTCAGTTACTCGACATTGTTTTCGGATGTAGCCATTCTCATGAAAGACTGCTAAATCGATGGGAGCCATAACCATGGAAGTCACCTACTGGACAATCTTGCCAACATAAGCAATGTATTGAACCCTACGGGTAATCTGCCAGTTTATCGACAATCCTCAAAGGTAAATGCAGACACCCGCATCCATGGGCGAGGATTGGCGAGAGCATCTTGAATCGCTAGATGACGGAACGGTCAGAATAAAAGCCCATGGAAAAATGAATGTTGATGCTCGAATTGTTACCGACCAGCAACATCTTAGCAGCCATATTGATGACAGAGGACCTGAACAGTTGGTTAACGCGGCTGAATTACCAGGGATAGTTGGTGAAGCTTGGGCAATGGCAGACTGGCATTTTGGCTATGGATTGCCGATTGGCGGAGTAATTGCCACCGACGTGGATTATGGCGACAATGGTGGCGCAATATCACCAGGTGCAGTAGGATTTGACATTAATTGCGGAGTCAGAGTTCTAGCCTTAGAAGCAACTATTGATGATGTACCAAATATCAAGAAACTCGGTGGCAGAATTGCCGGAAGAATCCCTGCCGGTGCTTCAGGCAAAGGGGGGCTTGACATTAATATGGCGGAAATTAGACAACTTACTCAAGGCGGTGCTCAAGCGGCCGTCGAGTTAGGAATTGGCTATGATGAAGATCTTGCCGTACTAGAATCAAATGGACTACTAGAAGTAGCGGACAATGACCTTTCCTCTAGAGCATTAGAGCGGGGTCTTAGGGCGCTAGGAACTCTAGGCAGCGGCAATCATTTCATGGAATTACAATCAGTTGAACAAGTCGTCGACCAGGAAACTGCAAAACAATGGGGTTTGTATGAAGGGCAATTATTGGCGATGATTCACTCTGGTTCAAGAGGACTAGGTCATCAAGTATGTAGTGAACATTCTAGAAAATTAGAGCAAAAATACCGCAAGACTGCCGACGGGTGGCACTCAGAAGAATATGGATTTACTTTATCAGACCGACAATTAGCCTGTGCGCCCATGCACTCAAAAGCCGGACAAGAATATCTCAATCAGATGAATGCTGCAGCGAATTTTGCCTTTGCTAATCGTAGTGCTTTAGCCCACCGACTAAGAGAGGTTTTGAAATTGGAAATGGGGATTGATGGTGAAGCCAGAACATTGTATGATGTTGCCCACAATATCGCTAAAATCGAAACTCATAATTTACACGGCAAAAACTGCCAATGTGCGGTTCACCGCAAAGGTGCTACCAGAGCATTTGCTGGAGATAGTGGTAATATCGAGGGAAGTTTCCACAAGACTGGCCAACCAGTACTAGTGCCTGGTGACATGGGTACTGGATCATGGATTATGGCTGGACCACAAACCGGCCAAAACCAAGCGTTTGGCTCATCTTGCCACGGGGCAGGCAGAGCATTATCAAGAACCAAGGCCAAGAAAACTATTGATGGAAAAGCGCTAAAAAAGCGTCTTGAAGATTCCGGAATTAGAATACATGCATCAACACCGAACGTGCTTTCAGAAGAGGCCCCTGAGGCTTACAAAGATGTTGATGAAGTAATCGATTTGACTAGCCGTGCAGGTCTAGCAAGACCTGTAGTTAGAATGCGCCCCAATATTGTAATAAAAGGCTAAATCACATACAGAATTTAGTGTGTGATTGACCAGGTATAGTTGGTGCTGCACCGGTGTGCACTCCATCTGGTTCTTCACAAATAACACTCAGCAGAGTATTTACGAGCTCTTTTAGTTCGTCTACTTGTGATTGTAATTCTTTCATCCGACTTTTCATGTCTACTTTGTTTTCTAAACTGATTCCCATCATATCCCATCCAAGGAAGTTGCCTTCCTTATCCTCTTTTCAATAAAATAGCCTATTAATCTTTGAGGCTAATGGGGAACTAAAAATGCCCTTTTCCCAACTGATATATTTGACGAACCGTTATATTCATCGTGCATTTCGCTGCCTTTGCGCCACTGTGGCTTAGGGGTATAGCACCTCATTGGTAATGAGGAGGTCGCGAGTTCAAATCTCGCCAGTGGCTCCACCTAACAATCAATCAGATGATGCAATTCTTGTCGTTTTGGCGCCGAGAGAGGGATTTGAACCCCCGAGGGAAGATCCCACGCGATTTCCAGTCGCGCGCACTACCAGGCTATGCGATCTCGGCTTATCTGCGCCGTGGCCTACTTCCCGTTTAACATTCTCGCCTAGAAATTTTAGTCGTAAAACCGAAAGAACTCATAGGTGAGTTGCTTAGGGGCTAGTATGAGCGAGCCGTCCGCTGAGTCAGGTGTGGCTAAGGACAAAGATGGCATTCAGCTTAAATTACGCGACGTCACCCTGAGCCGTCAGGCTAGTAATATTCATCCAATATTTGGCAAAATAGACGAAATTGGCAAACAATGTAAGTTTATGGTCATGCTTGCAGCTAGTAGTTGGAAGCGAGAATACTACCTAATGACTGGATTTGGAATCATAGCATTTGTGCTGGGCTCTCTTTCTACTGACGTCATCTCTGGTGGCGACACAAGCATTAGAGGAATGGATGGTTTGTTTGGCATAGGCTCATTTTCTTTCTTCCAAATGTTACTCTCAATTGCTGCATGGATAGTCTTCTTGTACTTTGTATGGGTAGAATTCCCCGTTATGCGCATTCACTCTATTACCCTAATGCTATTGTGGAATGGTATGATATTAGCTAACGTATTCTTCCATCAGAAAAATCAAAATTTCCCAGCAGGTTCATCGCTGTCTGACATGATGTACGGAACATTAATTATGCTAGTAGTGGTCTTTTTCTCATACTTCTTTTGGAAAGCAGTTAGTGACACTAGAGACTTATATGTACAAATACATCATGTCCATGAAGATGTAAGAGTAATGGAGCAAAACATGTATGAATATTCACTGAATGGATGGAGAGCGGTGCTTATTGGATGGTTTACTGCCGCGTTTATTTCAGCATGGAGTGGGGTTAATTTTATTGCCACGAGAAATAATGATGACTTTTTTACCTTATTTATTCACATAGTATCAGGTATTGTAGTAATACCATTATTCCTCGGACTTATTTGGTACCCACAAAAAATGTTAGGAGTTAATACCAAAATTAGCACTTCAGCTGCATTAACTGCCGAAATAGAAATGCAGCAGGGTCAGTTGAATTTAGCTACTGATGCCAAATGTCCTGAATGCTCTTCTCCGGTAGAAGTCTCATTACAACTAGACGGTCAAATAGCCGTGCCTTGTAAAAACCCTGCCTGTGAAACCTTTGGGGTAATTGGTTCTACATGCCTAACTTGTGGTGATGAACATCCTTCAAGATTTAATTGTCAATCTTGTAACACCAACATTCCATATGTTGATACTATACCTGATACGGAGGCTTGGTGATGAGTTATTCAGAACTCCGAGAAGACTTCCCCACACTTCGTCAAGAAGATGCACCGGCTTACTTGGATAATGCTTGTGTAACACTAAAACCTGATTCTGTAATTAAATCAATTACCGATTATTACAGCATGTACCCAGGTTGTGGCGGTCGTTCAGTTCACCGTTATGGCACACAGGTATCCAGATTAGTTTCTAACTCTAGAAAATCAGTTGCTGATTTTATCAATGCTAAATCGGTTAATGAGGTAGTTTTTAGCCGTAATACTACCCATTCGATTAATCAGATTGCCAAGGGGATAACTTGGCAGCCAGGAGATGTGATAATCACCGGTGATCGTGAACACAACTCAAATCTAGTCCCGTGGTTACAACTTGCTGAAGAACAAGGCATAGAACACATCATAGTCAAGTCCAATGAAGATAATACATTTAATCTGGAAAATTTTGAACAATTATGCGACGACCATGGTGAAAGATTGAAAATGGTCTCTCTTAGCCATGTTGGCAACTTAGATGGAATCGATATACCAATTGCAAAAATCGCTGAGATCACCCATCGCTATGACGCATTAATTGCTGTTGATGGAGCTCAATCCGCACCACACATGAATGTTGATGTTCAGGCATTAGACATTGATTTCCTGTCGTTCTCCATCCACAAAATGTGTGGCCCATCTGGCATGGGTGGGCTATGGGGCAGGTATGAATTACTTGACGAACTAAGGTCGATTCAATCTGGTGGACAAACCGTTGAAACGGCCCATTATGACTCAGTTAAGTGGGCTGCACCGCCAGCAAGGTTTGAGGGTGGACTTGGCAACTTTGCCGGCATGATTGCTAGCGGGAAGGCTATCGAGTACCTGAGTGAATTAAACATGGATGATGTCCATGAACACGAAATAAAATTAAACGCAATAATTACCAAACGAATTAAACATCTTGAACCAATTGAAATAATTGGCCCAGAAGATGCTAGTAAGAGAGGCGGTATTTGTTCAATCTTAATGGGTGACTTACCATCACACGACATCGCGCTGTTGCTTGATGAAGCTGCGGGAGTAATGGTTAGAAGTGGTCAGCATTGCGTACATTCTTGGTTTAATTCAAGAGGTATTGAAAACGGTTCACTTCGAGCTTCAGCCTACTTTTACAACACTGAAGAGGAAGCCAAACTTTTTGCCGATACTTTTTGTGAAGCAGTTGAAGCATTCAGTTGATAGTTATGGAATCAACTAGTGACATCCAATCTTTTGATGAAATACCAGAGGCGACTCTCCTATCACATAATGATTCACTTAGGCCAATAATAGGCATATTTCTAGCCATAACTGTGATTTTGGCAACTGGATACTTAATTGCTTTAGTAATTGACGAGAATCCGTTCGGGATACGACCAACTTCTGAGGCTTTGGAGGCTCAATCTGTTTATCAAGAACTAGTCCAGATCGACGAGATTGGTGGGGATGGTAGTGGAGTAAAAGTATGTATTGTTGACTCTGGAATAGATACTAGCCACCCTGATTTGGATGGCGTTAATTTAGTGGCATGGCGAGATTTTGTCGGTAGTCAAACGTCTCCTTATGATGACCAAGGGCACGGCACTAGTATGGCAGGAATCCTAGTAGGTGATGGGTATATTGAAGGGGTTGCGCCAAATGTTGATTTGGTAGTTGCTAAAGCGTTGTCAGAAAATGGTAGTGGAGAAGATTCAGTAGTTGCAGAAGCAATCGATTGGTGTGTAGACCAAGGTGTACAAATAATCTCATTATCACTTGGTGGAGCACCAGGCCTAATTCCGTTCAATCCTTTTTCCGGGAGAGATTCTTCTGACGCAGCAAGTGATGCTATCGATTTAGGAATCGTGGTGATTGCCGCTGCTGGAAATGATGGAGGCACTGATGACGATGGTGACGTGGCGCATCCTTCTAGTGAACGACTAGTAATCTCAGTCGGTGGAACAACTCAAACTGGTGAACACTGGAGTGGATCCTCTACAGGTGACAATAACGGCAACTTATTCCCACTAATTCTACCGAGAAATCAACCGCACGAAAAGCCAGAAATTGTTGCTCCAGCAGAGTCTGTTCCAGTAATCAACAATCGAGGCACTTGGCAATTAGTCGATGGCACCAGTGCTGCTACTGTCTACGTGACTGGAGCAATTGCATTATTACTCGAACAAAATCCTGAACTAGGCACTAATGGTGGACAAGCCTCAGAAGATACTGTAATACAAATAAAGCAAGCAATAATGGATACTGCAAAACCATTGCCAACTCAAGATGGTCATGATGATGACTATGGTTATGGGATGATACAAATCGCCAATTTATTGGCAAGTTTTGCTTGATTACTTGGGCAAGAATGCCACAATAGTCGCTTCAAATACGGGGCAAAAGGCGATATGATAATCATTTTGTGATTGTTTGATAAGTTCAATCCAGGCGTTAAATCCATCAACCATCGCCATCATTTCTTTATCATTCTCGTCGACATCTCCAGAGGGCACTGGTGGTTCGGTAGTCAAGAGAATCCCATTCTTAGATAATAATTGTAAAGAATTCTCCATGTAACTGGCCAAATTAGATAATTTTTCGTCGACAATAATTACGTCATAACTGTGTGCTAGAGGTGATTCACCCTCTTGTAAACCTGAAATCGTTGCTGCTTTCCAAGCCATTGACTCTGCAGATAGAGTTGAAAAGTCACCAACCACGATATTAGTCCATGAAGGGGCCTCATATCTGTCTACTAAACGTTTTATTATTACGGCAAATTTGTTGCCTTGCTCAACAATGTCAAATCGCTCAGGTTGGTTGTGTTGTTCAAATAAATCCATCAGCCATGCTGTACGATGACCTATAGCGCCACCAACTTCAAGTATACTCTTTGGATTTACTCGATATACTGTATCCCTAATTCTTCTTATGGCTGATAATGACCATGTTGAGAGACCCATGTGTTGCAACTGCTCATTGATGTTAGCAGCAATTATTGGCTCGTCACGTGGTAGTTCGCTAACCTTGGAAAGTAAATGACTGAGCAACTCTTTACGACTAGGAGTCGTATCAGCATCTTCGCTCATGATTATCCGTACAGTACACCTCTCAAGAACTCTCGTATCAAAATATTTCATGCGATTACTTGAAACCTAGTGGGCTGTGGGAGAGTCGATAGCATGACTGATGACACAGCAGAAGACGACTCTGAAGAAGTTGTTGAAAATGTGACTGTATGCAGTGAATGTGATGAATATACAGAGCATCAGGTACTAAAAGAAAAGGCTGTTGGAACTGGTAAAGACTTACTAGTCAAGTGTATTGAGTGCGATTATGTTTACAATCTTCAAATTCGTGAACCATTATCGATAAAAATACCCTTTATATTAACGGATGGGCCCAACTCCAAAAGGGTTGAATTAGATATTGATGATGATGAAGTATTCTTGTTAGGCGATGTGTTTCAAGATGAAGAGATGCTTTGGAGTGTCAATCAGATAATCGACAAATCTGGGCGAAAGAAAAAATCGATCAAAGCTACTGAGGCATCGATTATCTCGGCACTCAGAACTGATATGGTTCGGGTCAAAATTACTATGACCAGGGGGGAATTTTCAGATTCAACCTCTATGTTAGTCGACTATGGAACTAAATTCTCTGCAGGAACAATGATGGATTATGCTGAGGAAGTTTGGCGCATCAGAGCAATTCACACCGGAACTGGTAGAACTTTGAAAGGAACTGTAGAAGCTCAAGACATCAAGCGAATTTACCTGCATGAGCCACCGAATTTGGAACACTTTGAACCAAAAACACCCCGGGAGAGAAGACAAGCGTGGAAAGAAGGTCGTCTAGGGGATAATCCAAATCCAGAATTACCTAAGGAAGTCACTAAAAAGCGAGTAACTCCGAGTAACAAACGGAAGAAAAAGAAACCAAGAAATTAATCAAGGTCTATTGGTCCAAGGCATTAGAAATGCTTTAGCAACCTGAGCGCCTACTGTGGGATTTTCTTTTAGACGCCTAATGCTATACTCATACCATTTCTCACCATATGGGATGTAGACTCTTGTCCGGTGACCTTTGGCGGCTAATTTTCTGCGTAAAGGACCTCTCACACCTAGTAACATTTGGAATTCATATCCTGGTCCTTTGCCATTACGAGGTTTACCCGCATTTAACCTCGGATCATCGATTCCGGGGCCCATCTTGTATGATTCAAGGGCGGATAAAGCATGATCAATCACCGGTTTATCATGTGAGGCAATAGCACAATAAGCACCTGCGGATAACATCCGGTCGATACTTGCATTTGTGGCTCCAACAATCTCTGAGTAGCCTGTATGAGAGATCTCTTCTGGTTCCAAATAAATTCCCTTGCAGATGCGATAATCTGCTCCTGGACCCAGTTGCTGTTCTAAATAATCAATATCACCAAGAGTTCTAAACAATCTTCCTTGGTATACAGTACCAACATTGGTGATGCCCTCATTATGTAAATCTACAACAACGTCAATGGTGTCTTGAGTTACACGATGATCTTCCATATCGAGCCTAACAAACATATCGTTTTGTGCCGCCATCTGAACCAGATTACGTATATTTTGGTAACCCTTTTCACGATTAATTAGTAATCCAAAAGCAGTTGGTTTAATGCTGAGATTTGAATCTAGATCATTCTCAATAATGGCCGTTATGAGTTTGGCATATTCATCGTAAAAATACTGTGCTTCTGCCATGGTAGAAATTTCTTCGCCAAGAACGTCAACGGTAAAGCAAGCGTTTTCTTTGCTTAAACGCTGCATAACTTTCACTGCATCCGCTATGGTATTTCCAGCCACATAACGCCTAGAAACCCAACCGACAAACCATTTTGGCATGCGAATGGTCATGCTGACAACAACTTTCGAGAACCATCCGGTCATGACTACCCCATACCGCTGTCTGCTAGGAGATTCATGAGGGTTGTCATTTTGTGCCTAACAACTCAAGAATTTGTTTAGTGGTAAGTAGGGGGATATTCTCAGCAGAGAGATAATCTCTAATGGCTTGTCTTTGCCACCCTCTAAACGCTTTCTTATCCATGGAGCAAATTATTTTCCCATTAGGAAAAGCAACTTTGGTTGCTGCTAATGCCTGACTTATTGATTGTCTCCATGTACCACCAGGTAAACTCCCTTCCTGCTCAGGCTTTTCGAAAGGTAATGCATATGTGGCTAACATATGACCTAACCAAACGCCATCGAGCAAAGCTAATTTGTTAGCCCTAGGCGCGTAATGACCACCGCCTAAAGTCACTAATACTAGTTCACCAGAATGCTTAACTGGGTCCCAAACCCCCGCTTGTTTTGCACCATTGAAACCAAGACCTTCAGCAATAATATTGGCAAGGTGTTCTGCTGCTTGTTCATCGGGCCAAGTCTCCTCAGTCGAACCAATTTCTATGAATAGTGCCGGTACTTCAAGCCATGGGCCGTGGTGAGTGACTTCTAATGTAAGTTCAAACCGTTCGGCTAGTGACGAACCGTTGACAGATTTTGTTAATTTCTTCCACCATGATGCAAGCCTAGTTGACGGTGGTGGAGCATAACCACTTTTACCGCCATATTGTGGCATTGTCCCACGAATTAAATGTGGAACTCCAATTGGATGGAGAGTCAACGAAGGTTTACCACTTGCAGCAGCGTGCCTAGACGGAAAAATCACTTCAGACACGATCTCTCCTGTTGCTATATTCCAACGTTTATCGATATCATCCTCAAATAGAATTCCATCACTAAACATCCACATCCTCGCTTTACCGAATCTGTAGGCTGCTTTACCCTCAACAGGAGCTAGTTGCTGCCAACTGAATTTGTCGAGTAATACCTTGGCCTGATTATATGATGCAATGTCACCTTGATTGACTGCTAACATATATACAACCTCAGTGGCCATAGCAGCCTGTACAGGTGAACATTTTTGACTTCTTTCCATACGAGATTTGACAAACCTCAATCAACTCGAGGTGTCATGGCGTGGGGAATTCCAGACAATCTTGGGTTTACTCCCAAACAAGTTTTGCCCTATCTGGGTGGCCATATTGTCGTTGGCGTCGACGGTGAATTACAAAAAATAGACCCTGAAGGAAACTTAGTAGGGCAACAAAAAAGGCCATTTCCGACACCAATTAAGAATGCTGCCATAATCGATAATATGCTTATCGCCACATGGTTAGACCAAGAACTACTACTTGCAAGAATGGCTGCTATAGACCTCAATAATGAATTTGAAGAGGGAGTTATGCGAGGAGATCTAAGAATAAGGAAGACTATTGACAAATCCATTCACCCAGCAGGTAATACTTGGTCACACGTACTTGACGCAGAACCACTTTCTCTTACCGCTAATGCTAATTCATTCACCTTCGTATTATGGCGTAAAGGAATCTACAATCTATCAGTTGACGCAATTGAAAATTGGCGAGCACCCGAACCAAGTTGGAAAAAACTAGCTAAAATCCCTAGAGCAATGGAAACTGTTGGAACTACCTGCGATGATCATTGTTACGAGGTGTGGTCTAAAGGTGGCGGATTGATACGTTTTGACATCAAGACTGGAAAAACTATTGAGAGTAAAATAATCCCGCTAGATGGCTATCTCGAGGGAGTTTTCAAGCATGACGAACATTACTTACTACAATTAAATAATTCTACAATTGCTGTTTATGAAGCCGGTGAAGTAAAACTAACTGCCAAGTTATCAGGGCCAATAAATCACGCTGAATGGAGTGATAGTGACCAGGGGTGGCATATAGCGGGTTGGCGTGAGTTGGCATTCATATCAGCCAAATCCATGTCTCGGACACAACTATCGGAAATAGCTGTCCACATAGATAGTAACTCGGGTATTTATCTGTGTAATGATGGCACTTGGGACATTATTGATGCCCAAGAAGAAGAGTAATTACTCATCATTCATTTTGGTGTAGCCGCAACGACCACAAGAAATGCGGTTCTTATGAACTGCTAGAAATATACCAGGGCCGCAACTTGGTTGTGGGCAGAATTCTGCTTTGCGCTCCAGTTTGCCATCTTCGCCAACTGAGTATTTGTTCCACTTGCCTGCTGAATTAGGTCCGTCTCCCATCACTCATCGCCTCCTTCTGTCTTTGCCGGCTCTTCAGCAGCAGCTGGCTCAGCCTTTGCTGCTCTGAAAACCTCATGTCGCTTGTGGATGTAATCTGGCTCTACCTTCATCGAGTCAACATCACCGTAAATGTAAGCAAGACCTGTAGTTAACGGTTGCCCAAACCTCGTATTGGTGTATTTGATTACAATATGTTCAGGATTAGACTTTGGTTCTAGTGTCTTAACTAAATCCATTACATCTTTCCTCGAAGGTGTTGCTTTTCCGTTATGCCTAATACTGAATTTAATCTCGATACGATTCAATAATTTGTTTTCCATTCTATCAACAATTTGCATTTTTCTTCACCTCATCTAATGTTTACCTTTAGGGCATATTTGCCAGGTCTATCGACATTCAATCGCTTAGCAATCTCAGAGCGTTCTGGATTCATGATTATAACATATCCTTGCCAATCTGTAGTGACTTGTGCTGTTGGGCAACGATTGCACTGAGGAATTTCTTTTTTCTTTTCGGGGTCTGGAAGAATCATGCTGCATTCAGCACAAGCGAACGGGTTTTTTACCATACTTTACACCTCACTCATTGTTATCTTCTTCAATCCAGTTATGACATCCAAGTCCTGGTTGCTTACTAGTAAGACCAATCTTCGATCTTCGAGGGTCACTGGTATCAGGTGAAAGAGAAACTATTCTTGCACGAATAGAGTCGCCAATCGCAAGTCTGCGCCCGGTTTGTTTTCCTTCAATCCAGCCCATTCCCACGTTAGCATCAACGCTATCTTCCATGATCTGAGATTTGTGTAATAGAGCTTCCATTGGGCCAATTCTAACGAAGGCGCCAAATTCATTGACTTCCGAAACTACTCCTTCAACAACTTCATAATCATCCATACAGAACAATACTGCATCGAATCTAACTCTCTGGTAAATTGCTCCATCACCGTGAATAATTCTTCCACGGCCTAGTGTTGTGTGGTTGGAAGTAACCAAGACAAATCTATTGTCATCATCAAAACGACCTTCAAAGGCAGTCATTGAGAGTCTGTCTATATGTTGATCTAATGATTTACCTTTACGCATGTATTCCGCTGGAATACGTATTGTATCCTCTTTTGTTACGACTTTGTACATCATTTCACTTCCTTTGACCGATTCAGAGGAATGAGGGAAGAATAGCAAGCTATCCTGTCCTTCACCGGTAATACCTCGGGATAGAATCGACCGTAGTCATTCTGTCCACCAACGACCCCTATTTAATTGAAACGGAATTTAACTGACTCCGGACTAGTTTGGGATTTAACAGAAATCCCCAAATTTGATGCAAAAACTGTTCGAACTGCCATAAGTCATAACAACCCCATTGACACACCTACAAATGATGTCATCTGCGACAGCCTTAGATAAGTGGCGCGTAAAGACGTCGCTGTTCTTGGTATTAATCCTCTTTTTGATGCCATTATCAAACTTCAATTCACCTACCAATAGCGATACAGAACTATTAGAAAAACAGCCTTCATTGGTTATTGACGCAGAACCGTGGAACCCTACCACTCAACCATGGGGACAATACGGCCGAGTCCCAACCCATAATGGCTCAATGCCGATACATTCCCCAGACGGGGGCCCAGGCACTGGAACTGTCGCAGAAGTATCCACTTACGGAATAATAGATACACCCACCATAAATTGGGTAGCATTAGATGATTTAGATGGAGCGGATACTTATGGGTCAATTATTGGTGACTTTTCCGCCTCCGTCACCTCGACACCTGCATCCATTGAAAGATGTGGCCAAGGAGAGTTATTTGCCGTAATAATATCTAGCGACACAGGAACAAGCACAATGAGTATTGTAACTGGTGATGATGCAAAAATTGCTTGGGAAGTGGAAATTGGACAAACTGAGGCCATCCGTTCCACTCCAATGCTAACCGACATTAATGAAGATGGGAAACCAGAAATAATCCTAACATATGATACCGATTCGACCTTTGAGGTTGAAGTGTGGTCACCAGAACTTAGCTGTTCAGAATCTGGATGGGTCAAATCTGGTCACGAAAATGAGAAGTTATGGTCGATGAGTGATTCTGATTATAGCATTGGTATTAACAGTCCACATTTTGCTACCTCTCAAAGTGATCACAAATCAATAACTCAGCCACTTATTGCTGATTTAGATCTCGATGGAGATGCCGAATTAGTAGTGGCGTTGGTAGACCGTAACTCAAACAACCCAACCGTCACTGCATTATCTCTAGGCACGTCAACACCCACAGACTTCGATTGGGAAGTAGTACTTGATAGAGGGACACACCCCTCTGACCCTGCTTGGGGTATGCTTGATGATGACACAACGGCAATTGTTTTGACTACAATTGATTCCAACTCTGGAAATATGTGGATTTGGCGAATCGATGGGGCAACTGGGTCTCTAGATTGGGAGCGTGTATCTGTTGATGGTACCGATTCGGACTCAGATGCACCTAGATTGCGCCTCCCTGGGCCTGTAGTAGTTCAGTTAGATTCAGATAGTGCTCCAGAAATGATCTTAACTATTCCAACTGACTCTAACGGTCGAACGCCAGGCAACGGAGCTAGATTCGTGGCTATGGAGATGACATCAACGGATGAAATCTTTGAATTCCGAACACCAAATGGATATGCTGATGCCCAACCATTACCAATTGATACCGATGATGATGGAATTCATGATCGACTTTGCTGGGTGACATGGTATTCAGAATCCAGTATTAATTTTAATCGGAAAGGCATGGCAGGATGCCATGATATTTCCGAGGACCCTCCAATTAAAGAGTGGTCTAAAGATATGCAGAGAGGTAGCGGCAATGATAATGATGAAATTGCTGTTGCTCCACCAATATGGATGGACATAAATGATGATTCGGTGGTTGATATAATTGTACCATTTGGCAAGCGCCTATGGGCCTTTGATGGTGTTGATGGAACCTCATCTGAAGTATCAGATGGGTGGTCTTCTGCCCTCAGCATGCCCCACAGAGTTTGGTCTGCCCCTGCAGTAGCTGACATGGATAATGATGGGACATTAGATATTTTGATTGGTGATACTCTAGTTTCTCAGCATGTAGCAGATTTCGCCCCACTAAGTGACAATAGAGGAATTAGTTTCAATCCAAGTCAACCAGACCCAGGGAATTTAGTAACAGTAACAGGACAGTTTAGCAATATAGGAACTTTAGACAACCAAGATGACTTGGATGTGGCAATCTTGCAAAATGGTAATGAAATATCACGACAGAGATTTACTGATGTTGAACCTGTAGCACCATCTGGCAATGGTGGACCTTATACATTCAGTGTTGACATAGTAGCAGAATTAGGAGTTCATACCTTCGAAATAATTATCGATGTAAATTCTAACTTAAGCGAATCTCGCAAAGATAACAATAATGCAACCATCGACCTCATAATTGTCGAACCTTATGCTGCTCAAATTGATATTCCAAACGATATACCCCGCATCAACCCAGGAACCAGTGAAATAGTCAGTATATCTGTGCTATCAACAGGTTCTCGAACTGAAGATTGGACATTAACATGGGATGACTCTAATCTTCCTGATGGCTGGTCTATCAACCCTGACACCAACCAAAATCTAAATCCAACATTAGTTACTGGAATTCAAAATGATGTTGACTTTGTTGTATCAATTCCACAATCAGCACTAGGTGATGATAATTCCTTTGTCGTAATGACATTGACCCTAGACCTCGATCAAAATGTCACATTTGATACAATCCTGCCACTGGAAGTACTCCGGACGCGTGGATTGACAATCGTAGGACCAAGTGGCCTGGATAACACATTGGGTTACGGTAGGCCTGGGGACATTGCCACAGCATGGATGATGGTTGAAAACCTTGGAAATGCCTTTGAATCCACCACATCCATCGATTGGACTGCACCTTCATGGGGTGGAACTCCAACCTTACATGACCAAAGTGGTACAGAAATTTTCTCGCTGAATTTAGCACCTGGTGAACAAAAAGAATTGTTTGTTCATCTAAATACACCTCAGAACATACAGTTGAGTTCAGTAACCACATCCACTATGACAATGTGCATTGGTAGTGGTGCAGATACGTTGTGTCAAGAATTATCCGTCAACTTTACAGCAACAGCTGTGACCATTCAGCCGACTCATCAAAGAACATTACCCAATCAAACATTAGATTGGCAAGTTGATGGAACAATACCAAATGACGGCAAGATTTCCTGGAATACTGCATCGGCAAGTATGATTCATACAGACTGGATATGGAGTACAGATGGTGACTTGACCATCAATGGCAGCAATATCGAGGTAACTGGAGTAGCTGATGAACCGTTTAGTGGGAATATATATCTTGATTTACCGGTTAATGCAGTCCCTCAACGTCACTTCTTTCAAACTAGTTCAACTAGTGACCCAAACCATAATTTAGACTTCAGTATGCAGGTACTACAAGTATTCCGAAGTGATGCAACAATATTACAACCAACTCCCGACCAAATTGGTGAACCTGTAGCCTTATTTGTTGAGGTAACTAACCAAATTCTGTTACGACTAGAAAACCCTGGCAATGGAGAAGATGAATTTTTGTTATCAGCAGAAGTAATCGAACACAATGAGATGAGCAGCCCTCCTGTGGTACAGTTCACCACCTATAATCCACAACGAACACTTGGACCATTAGCAACAACAATCGCTACTGTAGATGTTATGCTATCTGAGGACACCCCTGCACAAGAACCATTTACTCTTCGTTTCATATGGAATTCTCTTGGTGATGAAACAGTATCCACCGTTGTTGATTTATTGATAGAGGCAGAACCAGATCATAATTGGGAGGCTTCGTTCAGCCAAGGACTTAACCACCAAGTAACACCATCAGAGTCAATCAATCTTGATTATCAAGTATTTAATACAGGTAATGCAATGGATGATTTAGTAGTAAAGCCGATCTTTCAAGTAAGTTACTTTGGGCAAGACAACAGTATTTGGCTGGCTGAAGAAATGAATTTTTCCGATATTGAAGTAAATGAGAGCGTAAGTATGCAACTGCAGTTTACCGCCCCAGCAGATGCGTGGGCAGGGACTACTGCTGATTTAACACTACAATTATTTTCTGACGACTTATTGGTTGATAACATCTCATTAATATTTAATGTGGTCCAAGTTTCAGGTTGGAAACTAAACATTTCTGACACCAATTTGATAATTAATCCAGACGGGCAAAATCTAACACTGAATGTTGAGCATTTGGGCAATCTTGCTAGACAGCCATGGTACACCAAGGCTGGTGACGGTTGGAATATAATAGTCCCACAAAATGGCGTGGAAGTTGACCCTTATGGCACCTCAACCGTTACTATTTTCGTCAACCCGCCAAAAAATGCTGGGGCAGGAGAAGTAGGGGTATTACGACTAAGAGTTTCTGATGGAGACGGTTCAGGTCAAACTATACAAGAAGTACCTGTCAGAGTCGGAACATCTCCGAGTATTGAATTGCATTCAAATGGGTTTTGGGCGGTTAATCAATCAGATAACGGAATGCCAACTGCCTGGTTGGTAAACTCTGGCAATGATATTGCAGTTGTGCAAATCTCAGTATCGGGTATTCCAAGTCAATGGTCAATTACTAACCCACAAAGTATGATCATATCTCCGGGTCAAGTTATGGGGATCCCCGTCAGTTTAACACCAGATAATAATTGGGATAAATCACCTGTTGCTGCTACAATAGAGATACTACATCCAATACTTGGTATGCAAACTATGACCCTTTCAGTAGAAGATTCTAGTTTTGTCTTTCAATCTAGCCCGGTAATCTCCGGAGTTAGTGGCGATACAAGGGAAATTAGCGTCTCAGACTCAAACATTTCGGTTAACTCGCTAGTAACAATATCAAACCAAAATTTGGTAGTTACACTATCAAATAATAAACAAAATATTTCCATCATTAACGACAATAGTGGGCAAGAATACCATATTCATTCTGCTGGATATCAATTGCCACAATTTTCAGCTTCATGTACTTTTGACTCTAGTTCTTTGGAGCAATTAGGTATGGCAACACTATCAACGAGTGTCGCTTCTTGTAACCTAGCAGCCGCCCAGAATGAAATATTTAGTGGGTCAGTAATACTGATTACCAGCATGGGCGAATATGTCGAATTAGATGAATCACTATTTTCCATATCTGCTAACACCACCGAATCTTTTGCAGTCAACACTAGTAATTGGAAACCAGAGGCTGGGGAATTAACTCTAACTTTGTTGATTGTTGATTCTTATGGGCGTCAGATCCAATCCACAACCAAAGATGTAGTTGCTAGAAGTAACGGATGGAACATAGGAATTTCTGAACTTAGCGCAAATGGTGACATTAGAATTTCAATTGCTAGAGATTCTTATCAGAGATTGGTCGGTATAACTTGCTTACTTACCGTTGAATCACCAGGTAGTAGTTGGGAAGGTGAAACCCAAGTAATTGATATTGGAGGTATAGATTATGCACCTATTATCAAGATTGAAGGTCCAAGTGTTTTGGATAAAGATGACCTGGTAAAGGCAGAGTTAAGATGTAGTATTCCTTACGATATAGACGATAATCCAGAGGACGATACCGCTCAAGCATTTTTCCAACCAGCCAAGACCAGTGCGTTGGAGGAATCAGACTTTATCATTGGAATACTAACCGCAGTTGCTTTACTATCACTGGCATATTTTGTTGGATTACTCAATAATAAAAGTTCTAACAAGACAAAACCAACTAAACAAGAAATAACTAGACTAGCTACTCCGAATCAAGAATCTGATGAAGTAGTAGAAGTAACAGAAATAGTTAATGAAATAGATGATTTCAGTCTAGAACTTGAACAAGAAGCAGATGTCACTGCACCTATCGACATTGATGAGGCACCACCGGTTGGACCAACAATTGTTCAAGAAGACGATTACACTGCATCTGGTAGACTTGCATCGATTAGAGATGAAATGTCGTCCGATGACAAACCAAAGGATACTAGACCATTAGGAGACAGAATGGCTGATTTCTTCAATGATTAATTGCAAGGTATTAATTTAGTCGGAGCATTCCGCAAGCCATGGACCTAGACCAAGCCCATGACTCCACAACAGCATTCTATACTTTACATTCATGTAATGGGGATATAGCAGGGGAATTGACTGCAATTTTATCAGATGATTCACCGTCAAAAGAAGAGAATTGGCAACAATTATTGCTGAATCGCACATCAATACGTAATCGGTTAGTTGATCAAGGCCTAGTAAATCCGTTATCATTAGAACAAATGACTTGGGATGATCCCATGTTATTGTTTACTTGTTCAATTCATCTGGACGAAGAAGGTAAACCTATGACTATAGGAGATAATTTGACGAGGGAACGATTTGGTAGATTCCCATATGGAAATGGGTCACTTATCAATTATGTGTTGGAATTTCTAAGACCTAATAATCGGGTAAAATCCTCTAATGAAGGATATAATAAAACTTTGAATTTACTAAACAAATTAAATTCCTTTAACACGCTAGATAATTATGACACACCAAGATATGATGGTGGACAGGGAGGCATGAATATCCTCGGGTTTCTAAGTTTTGAAGAAGTTGTAGAATTGAGAAAGTTACTAGGAGGACGCAATTGGTCTGTTGCGTCAGACGAACCTTTAGATGGTGGTGTAAGAGATGCAATCAAACATCTTTTATCAATGATAAAGGCAGCAGAACGTCGAGATTCTGGTGTCATGCATCGAGCACATTCATAATTAGAACTCTTGTGAAGTTAGTCTCTCATACATTGACGCATACAATTGCGCTGTATCATCAATGACACTTTGTGGCAATTCTGGGATAGGTACATCCTCTGCACCAGTATCTCTAGCCTGCTTTAATTCCGCTTGATGGCCAGTCTCAATGTAGTGAGTTCTAACAAATTCCTTAGACAACTCTATACATTCACCATCTTCATATGCTGCTGCATCCCACCAACGGTCCTCATCTAAAGTTCCAAAAGTATCGACAAGTACAACTTTCCGATTAGGTCCAAGTGCGAACTCTTTCTTGCCATCAACATGAATTAGACCATTCTTTGCGGCTTCTCTTTCAATAAGAGCATCTACTTTTAGCACAACATCAAATATTTCATTCAACTCATCCGGTGTAATGTTAGAAATCTCAAGAGCCTCTTCATTGGTAATGTTTCTATCAAATTTTTCAAACTTTGTAGTGACTTCCAAAAATGGCTTGGAAAGTTTTGCACCATATTCACAGTCTGCTGCTACACCAAGCTGTTCAGGTGTTAATTCACCACGCTGGAACCTACGCCATGCTGAACCTGAAAGATAATGTCGGCAGATTATCTCGAGTGGAACGAATACCCATTCCATATCCCGAGGTATTGCACCTGGTTCTTTGATAACTTCGACCTTCCTTACCAAGCATCTGTCAGCCGCATTAACTTCTACTAGATGAGTGCCGCAGATGCCTTCTTGTTCAATCAATTTGAACCAATGAGCAGTAGTTCTGTTAAGTGACTCACCCTTACGAGGAATCAAGGATGGTATGATTTGATCAAATACAGAAATTTGATTGGTAAATCTAAATTCTAGAATATCTGGATCATCGGTTGACCAAACTTGTTTTACTTTCCCTTGGTATAGCATCTCGCCCATGTTTACCTTTGAACCAAATAGGCCTTTGAACATTTCACAAGCAATCAAAGGAATCCTAGGGCGTCTTCAATACGATTCATTTCAGGACCTGTAGTCTCAATGCCAGTAATTGCCCCGTTATTGGAAGCACATATTCCAGCACCAACATATGGTGAGCCAAAACAAGCTGTACCAACCATTGGTGGTACCTTCATCACTTGTTGAATAAGCATAACCTCTTCTGGAGTCACATCAGGATGAAGTAATATGCCTTGATCATTTGTCACCCCAAGGCTACCTACAACATCTTGACCAGCAATTGTTGTAGCAACCACATCAACTTTCATAACTTGAGATATAATTTCAAGACCATCCTCGGGAATGCTTGGAGAGGCAACAACACCAGTTTCGTTGGCCAATAATAGATTACCCGCAGTATTTACTCCACCTTCCATGACTACGACATCTCCGTAGGAAGTGAGTAAGTCAATATCAGATTCGGTAGCAATATCTGCTACTGCCATACCTTTGGAGTTACCACAAAGTAAGGCTCCGATAAGGTTAGAACCGCCGATGTTAAGTTCAACTGACTCTAATCCAAGAACGTTATCGATCTTTTCTTTAATGGGTTCGCTCAATTCGGGAGGATGGAATACATAGCCACCTACAGCTGACAAATGAATACCAACTTGGTCGCTACCAAAGATGTCAGCGGAGTCTACAGTCATCGCAATCAACCACGCCAAATCATGAACTCATAAAAGGAAGACGTCTGGAGAATGTCATTATAAAAATAAAAAAAAGGCCGGAACCAAAATGGTACCGGCCGATTTAGTTGAGGAATTCGAATGAAAGAAGAGGGGCACAGTGACTTCCTTTCCCGTGGACTCTCGTACCACAGTATTGGGATAGACGCAGATGGGCTTGACTTCTGGGTTCGGAATGAGACCAGGTAAACACCACCGCTATGACCGTGCACCCATCTTCTCTCGAATCGGATATGGATGCGACTATTGTCGCAGCGAATTGGCATGAATTATAAGACGAAGAGCACTCGCGGTGCGGATACATACGAAAATAAAGATGCTCGAACATTAGTGCTGCTGGACTGAATACGTCGCCGAAGCTTCGTACTTACATCCGCAGTCT
>ERZ891134.113-NODE-113-length-68271-cov-11.592779_pt1 | contig 68271 bp, 60 predicted proteins | sample MGYA00520888_ERZ891134 | MGnify/ENA primary metagenome ERZ891134 (study PRJEB32303, sample SAMEA104408692) | aquatic metagenome | biome: Brackish water; feature: Coastal; material: water | place: Baltic Sea | collected 2014-10-23 | depth 10 m ... | reverse complement strand
ATGAGAGTAATGAGAGTAATGAGAGTAATGAGAGTAATGAGAGTAATGAGAGTAACGAGAGTAACGTGGGTAACATGGGCAACGCGAGTCACAAGGGCTAAAGGGGCCATCGCAGGGGCAGCGTGTAAGCAACTTGTCGGCATTCTGTGTGATCCTGTTGGATAGAGTATTAACACTGGAGACAGCTTATGAACACTATCTGACTAGGCAAAAATGTCAATCGCGACGAGAGTCCTGCTAGACTCGTCTAGCGATACAATCAGCAAACGCCAGAAAGACCGAAAGCAGCTTTAGACGAAAAGCAGAAGAAAAAAACAGAAAAGAAGAATAGAGAGAATAAGAAGAGGCAGGTATGACCAATCAAGAGCTAATGCTGACCCTGTCGAGCTGTGTGTTTTTCATGGGACTGGTGGCGTGGATAGCATACCGGCAGACCCGCGGCGAGGTGGCGACACGCGAGGGGTATTTTCTTGCGGGCAGAGGGCTTAGCGCAGTCTTTATTGCTGGCTCTATGCTGCTCACTAATTTGTCGGCAGAGCAGTTAATAGGCCTCAATGGCTCTGCCTATGGCTTTAATCTCAGCAGCATGGGCTGGGAGGTAACAGCGGCGATATCAACTATCGCAATGGCGTTTCTGTTTTTGCCACGCTACCTCGCCGGCGCGTTTTCTACCTTGCCTGAATTCCTCAACGATCGTTTCGATAGCGATGTGCGCCGCGCGTCGGTTGTCTTGTTTATGGTGGGCTATGGCCTTGTCACCATTCCTTCTGTGCTCTATTCGGGCTCGATTGCGGTGTTGCAGCTTTTCGACATTCCTGCCATCACCGGTCTCGCCTACTCTCATGCCTTGGCGGTGACGATTGTCGCGATCGGGAGCATCGGTGCTGTCTATGCCATCTTCGGTGGTCTCAGAGCCGTTGCCGTTTCCGATACACTCAACGGCATTGGACTGCTTGTCGTTGGCATTGCAGTCCCTCTGCTCGGCCTCGCAGCGCTGGGCGACGGCAGTGTCTTGGCGGGCCTTACGGTGGTGACGACAACCGATACTCACAAACTTAATGCCATCGGGTCGTCGAGTGACCCGACGCCCTTTGCGACGCTCTTTACCGGTATGATTTTCGCCAACCTTTTCTACTGGTGCACTAATCAATATGTGATTCAGCGAACACTCGGCGCAAGCAGTTTAGCCGAGGGCCAGAAGGGCGTGCTTTTTTCGGGATTCTTCAAGGTGCTTGTCCCGTTTCTGATGATGCTGCCTGGCGTTATTGCCTACCACCTCTATGGGCCCGAACTCGCATCGATAGACCTCGCCTATCCTGCCCTGATTCGCGACGTGCTGCCCGTTTATGCGAGCGGCTTTTTCTTGGCGGTGTTGTTGGGCGCTGTGTTTAGTTCGTTTAACTCGCTGCTCAATAGCGCGGCGACGCTTTTCTGTCTCGATGTGTATGTGCCGTTTAAAGAGAGGCTGAATAGCGGCGAGAGAGTTGGGGATGCACAAGTCGTGCGAGTCGCGAAGTGGGCGAGCGTCGCCATTGCGCTCTTTTCGTTTGTGGTGGCGCCGCTGCTGCAGTTCGCTCCTGATGGCCTCTGGCAGATCATTCGCATTTTTACCGGATTTTACAATATTCCGATAATCGCGATCGTCATAGTAGGACTCTTTACTCGTCATGTGCCGGCGCTCGGCCCTAAACTCGTTATTGGCTTTCACCTCGTCGCCTACGGCCTTTTGCAGTTTGTGTTTAAAGAGCAGGTAGCGATTCATTTTTTGCATCTCTACGCTATTCTGTTTTTCATCGAAATCGGTATCATGCTCGCGGTTGGGTATTGGCGTCCCCGGGCAGAATTGTGGACTTATACGACAGTGAGTCGTGTCGACATGAGCCCTTGGGCGTTGGCTGTGCCCTGCGCAGTGACGCTATTCTCCTGTGTCGTGGCGCTTTATCTTACTTTCTCGCCGCTTGGGCTTGTGGGGGGAGGCAGCACACTGTACGGCCCGATTTTAGGGTTATTGTTAGTGATGAACGCGGCGATTTGGTGGCGCGGTCTTCGCTTTGCTTAAAAACCCTCGAAGGAATTTTATGAGTAACGACAAGACCAAACCCAGGCTGCGCTTCTTTGAAAACGCAGCGGGGCAGCAGCATATCCCAGAGAAAGATAAATACCTCTACGCAGTGACACCGCCAACGCATCGTCTCGCGATTATTGGTACTGGGACGATTGGTCAGGAACATATGCGCGTAGCACGACTCTTAGGACGCGCTGCCGTGCACGGTATTTTCGATAGCGAGCAGCGCAGCATCGACGTGGCGCTGGCCAATTTTGCGGCGTTGGAGGCAGATCTACCAGAAGGGCAGCGGCACCCTGGGCCAATTGTGTACCCTAGCTTGGACAGTGTCTGCAACGACCCCGCAATCGATGCGCTGATGATTTGCACACCCAATTACACGCATTTCGACGTGTTGCAGGTGGCGATGGCGTCGGGCAAACCTATTTTTCTTGAGAAACCCATGGCTACGACATTAAGCGATGCCGCTGCAACTGTTGCGCTCGCGCGGAGCTATGCAAGCTTTGTGCAGATTGGGTTGCAGTATCGCTACAAGGCGCAATATGTCGAGTCACTTCACGAAGCGTTGACGCGGAAGAGCGTGGGCGAGATTAGAATGATTAGCATGAGCGAATATCGCCCGCCGTTTCTCGATAAAGTGGGGCAATGGAATAAATTTAATGACCAGAGCGGCGGCACGCTGGTCGAAAAGTGCTGTCACTATTTCGATCTAATTAATTTATTTGCCGGGGCACGGCCGGCGCGCGTGTATGCGAGTGCGGGGCAGTCGGGTGTGTTTGACGCCCTGACGCGAGACGGGCGCAAAAGCGACATCGATGACAATGCGTTTGTCGTCATCGACTATGACAACGGCTGTCGGGCCAACTTTACACTTAATATGTGTAGCCCCGATTTTACCGAAGAACTTTGTGTGGTCGGCACTAAGGGGCGCTTAATCGCTTCAGAGCGGTTCGATATGCATCACGCGCAGGAGGCGAAAACGAGCCTTTCGCTAGAATTAGGTGAGCACGGCGCCTCGCGCGAGGTTGCCCTTGGCTATGCGTCGGTTATCGAGAAGAGCGGCCACCATGGGGCAACTTATTTTGAACATGCCGCGTTCCTCGATCGCCTCGAAGGGTTAGGAGGTAACGCCGCAACGCCGGAGCAAGGGCTGTGGTCGATGCTTGTTGCGAGCGCGGCGCAGGAGTCGAGTAAAACCGGTGATGCAGTCGATCTGGCTGAATTTATTGCGGCCAACGGCCTTGCTGAGGCGCTTGGCGTGAGCACAGTAAGCGACTAGCGCTCGCACGTCAGACGAACGAATTTATTTTTAGCGAAAAGTGAGAGAATTAATGAGTATCAGTGAAACCGTCACCCTAGCCGTCGATGGCAAAGTCATGCCCGCAGTGGGACTAGGGCTGTGGAAAATCGAGCGCGATGCTACCGCTGACGCTGTGTATGCAGCGATCGACGCGGGCTACCGCCATCTCGACAGCGCAGCCGATTATGGCAATGAGCGTGAGGTGGGTGAGGGGATAACACGAGCGATTGCCGCGGGCCTCTGTTCGCGCGAAGAGCTTTGGGTAACCTCGAAGCTGTGGAATACGTTTCATCGGCCCGAGCACGTGGAGGCGGCGTGTAGGCGTTCTCTTACAGACTTGGGACTCGAGTATATCGATCTCTATCTCATTCATTTTCCTATTGCCCTCAACTATGTCGATTTCGACGATCGCTATCCTCCTGAGTGGGTTTTCGATCCTGCTGCGCAAATCGGTTCGGCTAGCGCAGGAATGCAGCGCGATGCTGTGCCATTGAGCAGCACATGGGCGGCGATGGAGGGATTAGTCGAGAGTGGGCTTGTAAGACAGATAGGGGTGTGCAATTACTCAACGGCGCTGCTCCACGACCTGATGAGCTATGCGCGCATTAAACCTGCCATGCTCCAGATCGAATCGCATCCGTATCTGACGCAAGGGGCACTGCTGCGAACGGCCAATGACTACGGCATCGCCGTGACCGCCTTCTCGCCGCTTGGCGCGCTATCGTATGTGTCCCTCGATATGGCGACGCCCGCAGAAAGTGTCCTCACTCAGCCTGTCGTTTTAGCTGCAGCCGAGCGCACGGGAGCGACGCCGGCGCAGGTAGTGCTTCGCTGGGGTATTCAGCGCGGCACGGCGGTGATTCCAAAAACAAGTAAGCCTGAGCGATTGAGAGAGAATCTTGCGCTCGCAGGCTTTGCGTTAAACGAAGAGGAGATGCGCGCTATAAGCGACCTCAACCAGAATCGCCGCTTTAACGACCCGGGCGTTTTCTGTGAGGCGGCGTTCGGTACTTTTCATGCAATCTATGATTGATTCGTGCGATGCGTACTTGAGTCACGCTCGCCACGACTGGGTGACGAAGGCGCTCTACGCCGGCCAGTCCCAACAAAACTTAAAAGATCATCAGAGAAAATGGTAACAGGAATAACACGATGCAAGTGCAGCAGATCACACTCGATGGACAGCAGCATTACGACGACGCAGGCGGGGTATTTCCGCTCATTTACACGCCACTCGCAGCGTCGACTGCGACAACCATTGATGAGAATAATTCTGCGAGGAATAAGTCGGGCAACGTCGCGTCAGCAAAACGCTGGGTGAGTGATAATCGCGAGTCACTCGCTCTAGCACTTGCGCAGCACGGTGCCTTGTTGTTTCGCGGTTTCGGAATCGAAACCGATTTTGAATTTGATGATTTTATCGGCGCGTTCGAGTTGCCTAATTTTACCTATGCCGAATCGCTGTCGAACGCGGTGCGCCGCAATCGCACCGAGCGCGTGTTTACTGCGAACGAAGCCCCGCCGTCGGTCAGTATTTTCCTGCATCATGAAATGGCGCAGACGCCGGTGTATCCATCGAAACTGTTTTTCTTCTGTGAACATGCGCAGATGACCGGTGGGGCGACGCCGCTTTGCCGCTCCGATGTTCTACTTGCTGAGCTAACCAAAGTACGGCCCGGTTTTGTCGCAGCCTGTGAGCAATTAGGCGTCCGCTATTCCAATACAATGCCCCTCGAAGACGACCTCGCCTCGGGACAGGGGCGAAGTTGGCGTAGTACTTTGTCGGTTGCAGATAGAGCGGCAGCCGAAGAAAAACTCACGGGGCTTGGTTACAGCTGGCAGTGGCAGGATGATCAGAGTCTTCGGGTAACCACGCCGAGCTTGCCTGCCGTGCGCACGCTAGACGATGGCCGCAAAGTATTTTTCAACCAGCTGATCGCAGCGTTTAGGGGCTGGAAAGACGCGCGCAATAGTGCAGAAAAATCGATCTGCTTTGGGGATAGTAGTGCCATTGATGCGGCCGACATGGCGGTGGCTATTGCGCTCGCCGACGAACTTAGTTTCGACATGCCGTGGCAATCGGGTGATGTTGCACTTGTCGATAATTTTTTGGTCATGCACGGACGCCGCCCTTTCGAGGGCGAGCGCCGTATCCTTGCGTCGCTGGTGGGCTAGTCTTCTAGCTCGCGAGCGTCGCCGATGCCGCCGACATTCGTGGCGTTGGTGTAACCCATCTCCTCGAGCGTTGCGAGGGCAATGCCTGCGCGCCTGCCGCTCCGGCAATAGACCCTAATCTCAGTGTTCTTATCCAAACCCAGATCGGCGATCCGTAGGGCAATCTCCTCATGGGGAATATGTGCCGATCCTGCAATATGGTCTTCAGCATATTCGGCGTCTGTGCGCACATCGAGCCAAACCACTTGTGATGGGGTGCTTGCGCAGCTTGCTAAAAAGCTTAGCCCGAGCAGCAGTGCGGCGGTTGCTAAGAGGCGGCTAGGAGCAGTCCTTGCTAGTAATGAGCTAATCAGAATCATTGTTTTCTCTTTTGGACGCGGCGAAAGCCTTTGGCTGTTGGCAGGCGTCACTTACCGTTAATAGGGTGGCCAGTATAGCAATTTCTCGAGTCTGTCGATTGATCTAAGTGTCCTTCAAAGTCTTATTCTTCTTCATTCTCTGCGTTTATCCGCGCTCAATTGTCATAGTTTGTTACTACGCGGCGAATTTGCCCTGTTAGTCCGTAGTAATCCTTGAGTCACAAAGATTTTGCGCTATAGTACGCGGCAAATTGGTAGGACCAATATGGGCTGACCAATTCGAGTTGGACTGTCCAATGCGGACAGTCCAATGCGGACAGTCCATATTGGACAGTCCGTATTGGTAAGACCAAAGTGGTCTAAAGCTTGACCGCCATGCGTAATGAGCCCTATGAATTCGATAACCCCCATAACAGTTCCGCCTACGATGACCCGCAGCCATGAAATCGCTGGTGTTCTGCGCGATGAAATCCTTCGCGGCCAATTTCGGCCGGGTGAACGCTTACCGTCCGAAAGGGATCTTGCCGCCCGATTCGGCGCTAGTCGCGGCGCTGTGCGCGAAGCGCTGTCGCAGATCGAACAGCTTAGGTTGATTGATATTCAGCCCGGGGGCGCGCGCATAAAAGAAGTCAACGACGCAAGTATTGCTGTCTTAGGGCCGCTCCTCGGTCTGGGCTCGGTACCCGATGCAGGGCTGGTTGATCAGTTTCTCGATACGTTTTCGGCCTTGGCGCGCTTTACAGCGACCCGAGCGATTCCTCGAATCACAGAAACGCAGCGAACGGATCTGCTTGCGCAACTGAATGCGATGGCCGATGACCTCGGCAGCGTTGAATCACTGCAGCCAAAGATGCGTGCGTTTTTACTGACCCTGGATCGAATCGCGGACAATTTGGTGGTACGGCTTATCAGTAACGATTTGCAGGCTCAATTTGTTGAAAGAATGCTGCTATTACATCCGCGTCCAAGCCTCAAACCGGAGTCGTTACAAGCACTGATTTCGGGGATGCGCTTAGGTGTCGAGAATGGCGATGGTGAGGGGGTTGCTGCGGCACTCGATATCCATTTTTTGAGCATGCGCGCGTTAGTTGCCCAAGCTCTTGCAAGCGCATAACCGAATTGACAATGTCACGCTTGCAGCGCTCTACCGAACGCCGCCGGCAAAGAATTAAGAAGTCTAGGAGTTAGACATGAAACGAGTATTGATGCCGATTGGCATACTTTTAGGAAGCATTGTTGTCGCAGTAGTATTGATTCGTAATCCCACGCGGGTCTCCGAATCGGCGCCAGAAATCATTCCAATTAGCGTCCGCGTCGCTGAGGTTCAGACAGAGTCGGTGCAGCTATTCATCGAATCGCAGGGCAAGGCACAAGCGGCGCGTCAGGCGAGCGTCTCGTCTAATGTTCAAGGCCCGGTTGCCTGGGTGTCACCTTCGTTAGAGGCGGGCGCTTACGTTATGGCCGGCGAGCCGTTGGTAAGGTTAGAGCTGACTGATTTTGAAACGGCAGTGACGCGCAGTCGCGCTAGCTTCGATCAGGCGTCTGCCGAGGCAGAATTTGCTGCGGCAGATCTCGCTCGCATCACCGAGTTGGCGGCGAAAAATTTGGTAAGCGAGGCAGAGTTGCAGAATGCACAACGTGCCGCCACGGTTAACGAGGCTCGATTCGCCGATGCCGAGGCCAATTTAAAGCAGTCCGAACTTGATGCAGAACGGTCGATATTACGAGCCCCTTTTAATGCGGTTGTTGCGTCGCGTGATGTCGAGCTTGGTCAGTTTGTCAATCGTGCCCAGAGTGTCGCGGTGTTATTTGATGCCGACAGTGTCGATGTACGCGTTCCATTAGCGATCAGGCAGCTTGGCTATCTCAATATTCCCACCGGCTTTCGCGGTGAGTTCGAGTCAGCCCAAGCGCCAGAGGTAGAATTAGTCGGAAGCTACGGTGGCAAAGAATACACTTGGATGGGCAAACTCTTGCGCACCGAGGCGACCATCGATCCCAATAGCAATACGGTGCAATCAATCATTCGTATCGAACAACCTTCTGCGGATGTCGCAGGTGAGTCTATCCCTTTACCTATAGGGCTGTTTGTCGAAGCGCGCATCGCAGGCAAGCTAATAGAAAATATCGTCTCGCTGCCGCGTTCGGTTATTCGCAATAATTCGCAGGTGCTTGTGGTGGATGCCGAGAACAAAATGTATTACCGCGACGTCGAAATATTTCGGCTAGAACAAGACCGCGTGCTGATCAGCGGCGGCCTTATGCCTGGCGAAAAAATCTGTACATCACCGATCCAAGCTGTTTTAGATGGCATGTCCGTGCGGCCCGTCCTCGAGATAATTTAAGCAGTGGGCCCAATTTTTACTACCCTATTACGCTAGCAGCATAGGCGCCTGAGGGCGCGTGGAGAATGTCAGTGCGAACTCCCATTACTTGGTTTGTTAAAAACCCCGTAGCCACTAATTTGTTGATGATGATCTTCCTGGCTGGAGGTTTCGTCTCCTATTTAAATCTCAATCAAGAAGAGTTTCCCGATGTAGACTTTGGCATTGTTCAGGTAAGCGTTGCGTATTTGGGCGCTACACCCGACGAAGCCGAGTCGGCGATTTGCCTTCGGATCGAGGAAGCACTCGAGGGCGCAGAAGACATCGACCGTTTAACTAGCACCGCGCGCGAAGGCGGCTGTGATGCCACTATCGAGCTCACGAGTGGCGCAGATCTCAATCGTGTCCTTAATGACGTAAAGGGCAAGGTTGATGCGGTGAGCACATTCCCTATCGAGGCGGAGCAGCCGATCATTCGCGCGTTTAGCGCGAGTGGTAACGTAATGACGCTCGCCCTTTCTTCGAACACAGACGATGCTGGTCTTAAGCTCGTTGCCGAACAAATTCGTAATGATATTCTTGATCTAGATGGCATCTCGACTGTCAATATTGCTTACCTGCGACCATTCGAGATTTCGGTTGAGGTCTCTGAAACGACTCTGCGTCAATATGGACTAACCCTTGGGCAGATCTCCACTGCAATCGATCGGGCTTCTCTCGATTTACCTGGCGGCACGATCAAAACCGCATCAGGGGAAATATTGCTGCGCACCAAGGGGCAGGTCTATAACGGTGATGAGTACGAAAACATTGTTGTGCAATCCTATCCCGATGGCACACAGCTGCGTCTGGGGCAGATCGCCACCGTAAAAGACGGCTTCGAAGAAGGCTATCTCGATGCGCGACTCAACGGTGTTAATGCCGCAATTATCGATGTTTTGAAGGTAGGCAACGAAGATATCGTTAAATCCGCAGCTCAAGTTAAGCGCTGGATGGCGTCGAGTGATTTCATCTTGCCCGAAGGAATGGGGCTCGAAATTATTTCTGATTCGGCTATTTCAACACAGGATCGCATCGCAACGGTTGCAGGTAATGCGTATACCGGTCTGATGCTCGTTCTGGTTATTCTCGCTCTATTTTTACGCTTCAAACTCGCCATCTGGGTCGCTGCGGGCATCCCAATTGCTATCGCGGGCGCGCTGTCTGTATTCCCATCGGTTGGCCTAACGATAAGTTCGCTGACCGTCATGGGCTTTATTTTGGTGTTAGGTATTATCGTCGACGACGCGATCGTTGTGGGCGAGCGCATCCACGCATTCGAGGTAAAGGGGTTCTCTAAAGAGGATGCCGCAATCGAGGGTACTATCGAGGTATCAGTGCCGGTTATCTTCGGCGTGTTGACGACTATCGCGGCCTTCTTGCCAATTTTGCTCCTTGGCGGGCAGTTAGGTGCCTTTTTTAACACGATCGGTGGCGTTGTAGTTTTCTGCCTCATCGCGAGCCTTATCGAGTCTCAGCTCATTCTCCCCGGCCACATCGCGCACCGCAAAACAGAAGGTTATTTTGGCGACGGCTCACGCTTTGTCCTCGCATGGCAAGCCTTTCAAGGGCGCATTGCGCGGGGCATGGAAGACTTCGCAGAGTACCGTTACAGGCGTGCGCTCAAGAAAGTGCTCAAACATCGTTACGCCGCATGGGCCACTGCCACCGGCGTCATAATGGTGACCTTCGCACTGATGCTCAGCGGCCGCGTTGGTCTTCAGTTTTTTCCTTCTATCGAGGGCGACACTGTCTGGGGTACGGTGGTCATGCCGGTGGGTGTGCCGGGTTACATCACCGAGAATGCTATTGACGCGATCGAGGAGAAGGCGATCGAATTGGCAGCCGAACTTGAGGCCGAATTGGTTGGCCTAAAAGCGAGCGGCCAAGCGCCGGAATCCACTGAGCGAGTGGTCGACAGTGTGCTCACTATTATCGGCGGTCGCGCTCCTCGAGGCGGGCCATCGTCACCGGGTCGAGGCGGTTCAGGTAGCAGCGAGGTGGCCGAGGTTGTCATGTATCTGTCTCCCTTCTTCGACCGTGGCGAAATTAGTTCGGCGGAGGTGCGTGATCGATGGCGTGAGAAAGTCGGCAGCATTCCTGATGCACTCGAGCTGACGTTTGTATCAGATGCCTTTTCTGCTGGCGATGCTATCAATTACCGACTCGCGGGTCGTGACGAAGAAAATCTGAAGAGGGCGGCGACGGAGTTGCGCGCCGAGCTTAATCGCTATCCTGGTGTGTTTGACGTGTCGGATTCGTTCCGCGCGGGCAAACAGGAGGTCCAGATTCAGATTCTCGAGCGCGGAAAAACGCTTGGTCTGACGCTCAACGATATTGCGACGCAGGTGCGGCAAGCCTTTTTCGGTGCAGAGTCGCAAAGAATCCAGCGCGGCTCGGATGACATTCGCGTGATGGTTCGATATCCAGAAGAAGAAAGGCAGTCGCTTGCGAATCTTGAAAACCTGCTCATCAGAACGCCGACCGGTGCCGAGGTGCCATTCTTAAGCATCGCCGACTTCACGTTGGGTAACAGTTATTCAAGTATCAATCGCCAAGATGGACGCCGCATAATTACCGTGCGCGGCGATATTGATAGAACGGCGGTTGCGCCCGATGAAATACGCCGCGATGTCATCCGTAAGTTTCAGTCTAAGTGGCAACGCGAACTCGATGTCGAGCTAGTTGTCGGCGGTGAGAGTGAGCGTCAAGCGGAGTCGTTTGGCGAACTATTGTCTACATTCCCTATTGCGATGATGGTGATATTTGCGCTGCTCGCGATTCCGCTTAAATCGTATTTTCAGCCGCTCATTATTATGAGCGTGATTCCCTTCGGTGCGATCGGTGCGATTTTCGGTCACTTCATCATGGGAGCAGACTTAGTTTTCTTCTCGGTGCTCGGAATCATTGCGCTGAGTGGTGTGGTAGTGAACGCAAGCCTTGTACTCGTGGTTTCGGTCAATCGCTTGCGAGAAGAAGGGATGGGGATGGTGGATGCCGTGTCGACTGCTGGCGCGCTGCGCTTTCGTCCTATTTTCTTAACCTCGCTTACGACGTTCATAGGTCTCGTACCGTTAATGATTACGGCGAATCCCGCGACATTTTTCGTCGTGCCAATGGCGATTTCCCTCGCGTGGGGCGTGCTTTTCGCAACCGTGATAACGCTTTTCCTCGTGCCTTGTCTGTATTTGATTCTGCATGATTTTATCGGGCATACCGATTCTGAGGAAGAACGCGCGAAGGCTTACAAGCACACGCCAAAGGTCGTAGTCGAAAATTAATTCGACGTCATCACCTGTGGGCATTGCATCACAATGCCCACAGGTAATAGTCTAGGCGCCAGCAAACCCTCTAATTTACTCACCCCATTGGATTCGACTATGACGCGCTTCCATTCGCTACAGCAAAAGTCCTCACTCATTTCCATGGCAGCTTCGGCCGCTAAAACTCTGACAATCGCAGGTGTGCTTATCATGAGTTCTGTCGCAAGCAATGCGCAAGTAAACCGCATAGATATCATTCGCCCAGATGCGCCGAGTTTGGCGGCTTATGGTGATTTTGATATTGGTGTGCGGACACTCACACTCACCGATGTGGGTCGCGTCGATGTGCTTAATACTCAACGCGGAGCGGAGGCGACAATCTATGATCGCAGCCTAACCATCGAAGTGTGGTATCCAGCGCAACTTACGAGCGGCCAGTCACGAGGGGGAGAGTATCGTGCGATTACCCGAAACCCTGAGATTACGGCGACGCTTTCGGGTCAGGCGGTGCGCGACGCAGCGCCCGACACAAGCGCGGGTGCGTTTCCATTAATGGTTATCTCGCACGGCTACCCGGGTAACCGCTACCTGATGAGCCACCTCGGCGAAAATCTCGCCAGCAAAGGCTATGTGGCTGTCTCCATCGATCATAAAGACAGCACCTATGACGACGCACAGGCGTTTTCTAGCACTCTTTACAATCGTCCGCTAGATCAGCGTTTCGTGATCGAGGCCATGGCGCAACTTTCTGCTGATGCGGGCAGTTTCCTTGCCGGTATGCTTGATGCGAACAATACCGGAGTCGTCGGCTATTCGATGGGCGGCTACGGGCTCGTAAACAATTTAGGGGGAGGTTATAGCGACGAGATCGTTCCTTCTTTTATGTCGCCACCTAATGAGCTGCTTGCGCTGCACGCAACAGGCAATCCCAACTACCGTGACAATCTTGACTCGCGGATCAAGGCAGGCTTTGCGATCGCGCCTTGGGGAATGGAAAGAGGGTTTTGGCGTGAGCAAGACCTAGCAGGCATCGAAGTCCCAACGTTTTACCTCGCAGGCGACAACGATACTGTCGCAGGTTATGAAAACGGCGTCCGCGCAATTTACGAAGCCGCAGTAAATAGCGATCGCTATTTGCTCACTTACAAAAACGCGGGTCACAATGCTGGCGCGCCTTATCCGGTGCCACGTGAAATACTAGACAGCGAGACAGGCGAGGGCGCGGGTCATTACACTGATCCGGTATGGGACAGTGTGCGCATGAACAATGTGATGGATCATTTCGTCACGGCCTACTTCAATTATCATCTCAAAGGTGATGCCACGATGCTTGAATATCTCGACGTCTATCCAGACGGAGCCGCGGCGATCTATTCGGTTAAGAATGGTGTGCCATCCGACGAGCATAGTTATTGGCCCGGATTTGAAGAAGGTTCCGCGGTAGGGTTAAAACTCGAAAAATTAACGCGCAGAGAGTGACTTCCGCACTTGTTGAAAATTATTGGCGTTATTAGTCGAACCATCGACACGAGGATTTTCGGTAGATAGTGCAACCAATTCCTTGTTTAAATCAGAGAGTCAAAAGTGTGCGATCAGGCAGTGCTAAGAAGGGTGCTATAAAATCACTAAGAGCAGGCTCTAGAGTTGTTTTATATTCACACTGACCCAGTGGTATTAGTCAACCGTGATCTCTTTTGAACCTACTGGCAGGGAAATCACCATGCCATCTTCGGTAATGAGAGCACCGTCTGGTAAGTCGCCGTTGAATGCCGCAATCGCCATGGCATTTCTTGGGGCTGGTACAAGGTGATAAAGAGCGAGTTGCCCAATCGTTGCCTCGGCTGCCAGGCGTGCTAAATCTGCAGTGGTTGCGTGATAGTCTTGGATGTCGCGGAGTACGGCTGCAATTCGGGTATTGCCAGCGCCGCGTGACATAGCTTCCGCACCTTGCACTAGCTGCAAAGCCATCGCGTCGTGTAGCACAACGTCTGCGCCATCCGCTATATTTACAATTTTGTCGGTTACTAAGCTATCGCCACTGATAACCACGGAGCGACCGCCGTAATCCAACCGATAGCCAAAGGCTGGATCAATCGGTGGATGAGAAACTTCGAATGCAGTGATCCGCAATCCATCTTCATCCACGATTATGCCTTCTCCTATTGTGCGAGACTGCATTACGCCTAGTTCGGGGTTTAGTAGCTCTGCACCGTGATGAGCCACGCGGTAACCGCGGTCCAATTCGTAAGTGATATTAAGACCCTCAACAATGCGGTCGACACCTTCTGGTCCAATAATTTGCAACGGTGCTGGTCGGCCTGCTATCCAAGAATTGAGATTGAAATCGCCAATATCGGATATATGATCAGAGTGATAATGGGTTAACAAAATGCCACGCATCTTATCCAAAGGAATGCCGCTTAGCTGCGCTGTCGCTGCAGAACCGGAACCTGCGTCTACAATATAAAGATGATCACGTGTTTCTACCGCTATGCACGCCTGTGCGCGACCCGGCGCAGGCAACGGCGAGGAAGTGCCGCACAGAGTTATCTTCAGACCGTCAAAATTTGCGTTGAAGGAAGGGGCGGTTTGTGCTCCGGCAACTGCTGAGTAAAATACCAGTCCAATAATACCTATCTTGCTGAGTGTCTTAGTCATAATTAATTTTTAACCTCTCACTCGAGTTATAAGTCAGGGACTGTCGCCAAATAAACAGCCAAACTGTAGTGACATGTCAGTGACTAGTCTACTTCGCCATCAGCGCCGCTTACGGATAAAGTAGAGAGAGCCATGAAGCAGGTGTCTGATAAAGAAATTCGATTCATGTTCCCGATATGCATGGAAAGGTTTATATCAGGTCCGTGGGTCACTGGGAAACAGCGTCTGAGTCTTTATATTGGACGCAGCCATAAATTGGATATACTGAGTCTTTTTCTACACATAACAAAGAGGATTTGCAATGAGCAAGCTTAAAATCGCTGGGGTGGCGGCTGGTCTACTGTTACTGGTTGTCGTGGTAGGTTGGGCGTCTACAGCTCCCTATCTAAGTAATCAGGGACTCGGTCGTACGCCGGGTATATTTATTGGTGGAACTCTCACTCCGCCGCTCGATGATTTCTCACCGCTAAACGACTCTGTTCAAGGACCAATGATGTTCAAACTTGCCGGATTCCCGCCTTTCGTTAATTATCTTTCGTGGGTGGGCATGCCAGATGGCGTAATTACGGCTACCCGCCCCGACAATGGATACTGGGAACGACGCGTCAATGCAAATGGTGGCGATGGGTTGCTGCGCATAGGAGATCAGACGTTCGAGATGACGGCTACCGAAATTTTTGGTGATGAGCGTATTGAGATGATGCGACTTTGGGCCGGCGGCAGGTCACTTGATCAGCCAGCTTACCCTGGCTCGGAACCCCTTCGCGATTGGAAAGTGTTCTTCTGGACTGCTAGACCCTAGAGTTGGAAAAAAAGAATGAATGGGGATAGCCTCATTTTCTGTTAAGAGTGGCGAGACGGGGTAGAAGAATCCAGACAGGCTTGGGTCTGTTTGTCCCCTACAGGCTTCGCGCGAAGCGCTCTTTGCAAATTGCTCCGCAATTAGTCTAACCATCGTCACGAGGCTTTTCAGTAGAACACGTGACAGATTATGTAATTGAATCAGATAGTTAAAAGCGTGGAAACAGATTGCGCTAAAAAGTGTGCTAAAGATTTCTTCACTTCTGAGCCTAAAACTACTACATCTTAAATTTGAATCCGCGATTTAAGTCAGTGAGCTGACCATCTATCAAGATACTGCTATTCTTTCGTTCAGTGATTTGACATAGACGCAGTCCAAGGCTGGATATGGATTTAAGAGAACTCAGAAAAGAAAAAGGATGGTCACAGGGAGACCTGTCGAATTTTACTGGCTTAAGCGTCAAGACCATTCATCGCATTGAAAACGGGCATGGCACGCCTTCGGCAGAGAGTGCAAAAGCACTAGCAGCTGTATTCGATCTTCCCTTTGCAGATTTTTTGCCCCCAGCAAAAGAGTCAACTCCCTTGGGACAGAAGGAGAGGGAGCAGCAGGCGAGCAACGCAAACCCTTCCCCAGAGCTGGTTTCAACTTTTGCTAGTTCATGGCGTGCTTGGGTGCCTTATATAGCAGCATCTTTTGTAGCAGTATCAGCCTATCTCATCAACGACCTCTACTCACAGATAGGTCAACTGTCTGAAGGCCAGTCCCAGCTTGCGGAAGCACAGGCACAGATTCCCGATTCTGATGTCGATTGGTTAGAATCTTATAATCAAACACGGACTAGCATGGTGGCAGCAATAGATGAGTTCACTGGTTATTATGGAGATCAGGCAATACCATCTTTGCTCGGAGTGCAGGAAGATGTGACATCTGAAAACGCTAGCGTTACCTTGATAGAAGTAAGCACCTTAAGGTTCATTGCCAGAATTCTCTCAATGTCTGAAGGTGAGCCTCAGCGAAATTCCGATATGACAATTGAGTTTATCCTTGATGATTTTCTATCCTGTTATGCAAATGAAAGGCAACCGATAACCGTGCAATCTAAGAACGAAAATTTCGACAGTATGTTCTCTTGCATCGACGAAATTACATCTACCAAAGGGTGGGTGCTCGCGGACCAGCAATCTGACGCTCTAAAAAATCTGTCGCGCTCGGTGAAAGAGATAGAAAGCGGGACTTTGCGGAGAATTCTCGGCGGTTCTAACTAGGGCTCCATCGTTCGATGCGAAGCATCGAATCCAAGCTTCGATTCTGCTTATAGGCGCCTCTGAATTCAGTGTCAAATCCTCTAATCCCCCCTGTCTTATATGACATGTCACAGACTTGTCCGGTGCGGATTGCCGTTTTAATCGTTAATATTCCTGTCAGAAACTGAAAGCACTCTGTGTTTTGGCTGGATCTTTATAACCCTATCCTGGCGCCCAAATTCGGAGTATTGACTAAAAAACAGGAATTCATGAAATGGTTCCTATTCAAGCAATGGCTGCCTTACTTAAAAGGTGCAGCGACGATTCTAAGGAAAATCACCGATGAAAACTTTCACTAAATCAATCTCTCTGGCCGCGCTACTATTTCTGGGCGGACAGGCATTCGCAGCTGACCATGCAGCAATCCTTGGCACTTGGGTGTCTGAAATGAGCGCTCAAGGTCAGTCTATAAGTATTCAATTAGTAATTCGAAATGGTTCAAATGGCCTAGAAGGCACTATGAAAGGCCCCAGGGCAGAAAACTCATTAGAGGAATTTAAATTTGATGGTAAAGAAGTCAGCTTTAAGAGCCCAAGGAATGGCAGCACCGCGACACTAGCCTTTGTTGATAATGAGCTGCGCGGGGAACTCTCCACCCAGCAAGGTCCGTTTCCGTTAGAATTCAAAAAGCTTGAATGAAGTGTATTTGCGGGAGTAGGATTTAAACACACAGATCAATAAGCGCCAGATCCAAATATTATGTTGAGAATGCTATGAAAATAAGACTCTTTCTGATTGTGTCAAGTTTGATTGCTTCCCTGAACATCGCGGTGGCACAAACAGTTGATAATTATACCGTGCCACGCACTGAGTGGGATCAACCTGACTTGCAGGGGGTTTGGAATTTTGTCTCCAATACGCCTATGCAGCGACCCGAGCGATTTGGTACTAGGAAATACCTAACGCCCGAGGAAGTCGAAGCAGATCGCATTCTCCAACAAGAGGAACGAGAAGCGGCAGACGCAAGTGAAGCCGAGCTGGTGATTAATCCGCAAGCGCCACCTGCCGGTGCTAACCCGGGCGGATACAACAATTTCTGGTATGAGCGTGCTGGTATTGGAGAAAACGTAAGAACGTCGCTTATGGTTTACCCACCTAACGGTCGCCTTCCTGCCAGAGTCGAAGGCTCAGCAGTACATCGTGCCAACTTGGGAGATGATGTCCCAGGAGAACGTCCGGTTCTGGCAGTTTTTGGTGGCATAGGTAAAGACGGACCAGAAGACCGCGGTCTTTCTGAGCGTTGTCTCGTTGGTTTTAACTCCGGACCTCCTTTTTCTGGAGGTGGATACAATGCCAACGTGCAAATCTTTCAGAACAAAGATCATGCAGTAATACTGACAGAAATGGTCCACGACGCTCGCATAGTACCGCTTGATGGGCGCGACCACGTAGATGAAGATCTGCGCTTTTGGACCGGTGATTCGCGTGGCTATTGGGAAGATGATACTTTGGTTGTCGTTTCTAAAAATTTCAGCGAACTGACACCTAGCTATAGCCGTTATGGCACGGCTAAAAACAAAACACTCACTGAACGATTTACTCGCGTCGGTCCTTATACAATTGACTATGAGTGGACACTGGACGACCCTTCAACCTTTACGGATAAAATTACCGCCATTATTCCAATGACTAAAGTAGCTGGGCAGCTCTATGAATATGCCTGTCACGAAGGTAACTATGGCATGGCAAATATTCTTCGTGGCGAACGGATGAAAGAACAGCGAGAGTCTGAAACTGGGAACTAACAAATGTAAGAATCTAAGAAAACAATCGCTCTCCATTTTAGGCCGAACAACTAACTTAAGCTGTGTAAACAAATTGACAAGAATAAAAAATAGGGATAAATGGATGAGAAGGACAAAAAATGTGAAAAACCTCTTTGAGCCAACAGCCCTCTGTTGTGTATTGCTGCTCGCAGGCCTAAGTACAACAGCCATTGCCCAGAGCAACGACTTCACAGTGTCCGCTTTGTTGAACGCCGCTGCGCCAGCGCGAGATATGGCACAAGACGATCGGCTTAATATTTTATTTATTATTGCGGACGATCTGAACCTGGCGCTGGGGTCCTATGCAAAATCAGAGACTCGACCTCACTACGCCACGGTGAGTACGCCAAACCTGGACGAACTCGCCGCCCAGGGTATTCGCTTCGAGAATGCTTTTGTACAAAACCCACTGTGTAATCCGTCACGCGCATCGCTTCTCAGTGGGCTAAGACCGGCGACACACGGAGTGCATACCACGCGACAACCGCCGCTTGAAACCATGAGTGATGAGCTACGATTCTTGCCTGAGCACTTCGATGACCATGGGTACTATACCGCGCGAGTCGGCAAAGTGGGTCACAACAGCTATGAACATATGGTCGACTGGGATAGTTCCAATTTTGCCTTGTCCCGTGAACCCGGGGCCATCGTACACTTTCCAGGATATCTACCTGGCCAAGATAGTTCGGAAGTGCGCGACATCACCTGGACGACAGGTTCTGAAAACGGCATGAATCGACAAGAGGTGCTCAGAAGCGTTGGAGGCAGACCCTTGGGACTGCCATTGTCCTGGCGCGCTACAGATGAATTAGCGCGCATGACTCCGGATGGAACTACGGCGCAACGCATCATCCAGTTAATGGCCCAGAATCGCGACAAGCCATTTTTCATTGCAGCGGGTTTTCACAAACCGCATCAACCCTGGGTAGGGCCAGCCAAGTTCTTCGACCAACACCCGCTAGATCAGATCCAGTTACCTCCTCAACGCGAGGGTGACACTATTGATATCCCTGGACCTGCGTCCGAAGTCAGCGAGTTTGATTCCAGGCTCTCCGAAGCCCAACAGAAACAAGCCATCGCCGCCTATCATGCCATGGTGACAATGACGGATACCTACGTGGGTGAATTGATGCAGGCGCTTGAAGACCTGGGTCTTGCGGAATCCACCATCGTGGTGTTTACCAGCGATCACGGATTTCAGCTAAACGAACACGGTGGGCTGTGGCGTAAGAGCGTCCAATTTGATGAATCCATACGAGTCCCACTTATCGTGCGACTTCCCGATGGCAGCAACGCCGGTAGCGTTGCGCCGGGACTGGTTGAACTGGTGGATCTGTACCCCACATTGGCCGAGCTCGTTGATCTACCGAAACCGGCACATGATCTGGAAGGCTTAAGTTTTGTACCCTTGTTAGAAAACCCAACTCGTCAGTGGAAGTCGGCTGCCTTCTCCCAGTCAAGGCGCGAAGGTCATGACGGCCTCACTATTCGAACTGATCGATATCGTTACACACAATGGTCTCCACTCGAGGGTGCCGGTGCGACAATGCAGGAGCTGTACGATCTGCAACAGGATCCCATGGAATTCAACAACCTGGCGGATGAACCTGAGCACGCGGGTCGGGTGGCTGAGCTTTCACAGAGACTGGCGCAGGGTTGGCAAGCAGCGTTGCCAGAGGGCCTGGCGGATTGAGTTAGGACAGTCTGTCAAAAAGGATAAATGAGTAGTAACACTTGTCACAGATCGCCAATCAACAGTCGAAAGCCTGAAACCTTTTTGCTGAAAGCCAGAGTAGTCATAGAATTGATCAGAGGGTCCTCAATCAATAATATCGGAGAAAGAAAATGAACCTGCGAGCCTTAACTTTATGCAGTGCCTTATTGCTCGCTGCCTGTGGCAGCGAAACTGAAACAGTTCAAACAGTTGATGTCGCTGACGCAGAAACTAGTACAGGAGCAGAAGCCCCTGACAACGCTGCAGCAGGCCCGACAGGATCGTCTGGAATTCAGCAAGGCCTGCTAACAATTCCTAACGACATTTTCAGCGCACTCCCGGAAAAGAATGCCACGCGAACCGCGCTCTTTGGCGACTTGCATGTTCACACCACTTATTCGTTCGATGCTTTTGCCTTTGGCACTTTGGCGACACCTTATGACGCCTATCGTTATGCCCTGGGCGATACTATCCAGCACCCGGCTGGTTTCGATATGACATTACGCGTGCCCCTGGATTTTTATGCGGTCACCGATCACGCCATGTATCTCGGTGTGTCGCGTCAGGCAGCCGACCCGAGTTCTGAGATAGCCAGAATTATGAATTTAGACTACATGGAGAATCTCAATGCACCAGAAAATCTAATACCTGGTCTCTCGCCGCAACGTGCCAGGGCTTTCAGTTCTTTTCTCGGTGATGCCGCAGGTATGATTAGAGATGGGACGCTTAGTCAAGACATGGTACATGACATCACGCGCGATGCTTGGAAAGATACTGTTGCCGCCGCTGAACAATATAACAAGCCAGGTGAGTTCACGACCTTTGTTGCTTATGAGTACACCACCTCGTCGGCCGACCGCGGAAATTTGCATCGCAACGTTATCTTTCGCGACGCCGATAAACTTCCAGCAGTGCCTTTCTCTCGAGAGCACAGTAGAAATCCGGAAGACTTATGGGATTGGATGGATGGCTTGCGCGATGAGGGAATTGAATCACTAGCTATTCCTCACAATTCGAACGGTTCCAACGGGCAAATGTTCAAGCTTGTGGATTGGGCAGGCAATCCACTCGATGACGCTTATTCTTCTCAGCGAATTCGTAATGAACCGCTTATCGAAATCACACAAATTAAAGGTACTTCGGAAACCCACCCCTTGTTGTCGGACAATGATGAATGGGCCGATTTTGAAATCATGCCTTATCGCATCGCAACCAATTTGTATTCCGAACCTGTCGGTAGCTATGCGCGAGAAGCTCTGCTGAATGGATTGTCGTTTGAAGACCAGGGAATGGAGAATCCTTTTGAATTCGGTTTTGTTGGTGCTTCTGATACACACATGGCTGCCATTGGTGATGACGAATCTGACTTCTATGGCAAGACTGGACTGCGTGATGCTACACCTCAACTGACTGGAGCAGTTCCGTTGAGTGCTGAAGAAGGAGAGCGCAGACTTGAGAATACACCGAATCAGGTCAGGGAATTTGATGCCGGTGTTTACAACACTGGGTCAGCTATAACCTGGGGCGCATCAGGAATTACCGGCGTCTGGGCGGAAGACAATACCCGAGAGTCTATTTACAACGCGTTTCGACGTAAGGAAACTTTTGCTACCACCGGCACACGCATCAAAGTTCGCTTTTTTGGCGGTTACGGCTTCACCGATGAAACCCTCGCAGCCCCTGATATGCTTGAGACGGCCTATAGTGAAGGTGTATCTATGGGTTCAGATTTGTTGCCTGACGGCGACAGGACCCCGCGCTTTATTGCCTGGGCCACTCAGGATGCTTTAAGCGCTCCGCTACAGAGGCTGCAGATCATCAAAGGCTGGACCGTCGATGGTGAAGCTCATGAACAGGTATTTGATGTAGCCTGCTCGGATGGCCTTGCTGTTGATGCACAAACTCATCGCTGCTCTGACAATGGCGCACAGGTAAACCTCGAAGACTGCTCGATTTCGGCTAACGTCGGTGCCGCTGAGTTAAAAACCGTATGGGTTGATCCTGACTTCGATCCTTCCGTGCGGGCGTTCTACTACGCACGTGTACTCGAAAACCCTACTTGCCGATGGTCTACATGGGACGCGCTCAAGGAAGGCTACGAACCGCGACCAGATTTTCCAGCGACCATTCAAGAACGTGCCTATACATCACCAATATGGTTTCGACCTAGCACGGGCTAATCATGAAATTCTTGAAGAGCCACGTGTTCTGGTTTGTGGTTTTGGGCATAGTAATCTTTGTCATCGACGAACAAACCTCCGATCCTCTCGATACCATTGTTGTGGATGCTGCACTTGAGCGGCAAGTGGCGGCGCTCTGGGCGGCGCAGGTACAGCGCGAACCAACCGCGGCAGAGATTGCCAGCCTCGTCGATGATTGGGTCGCTGAAGAGATCTGGCGTCGTGAATCCATACGGCTCAGCCTGGACGAAGAAGATGAAATTATTCGCCGGCGTATGATCCAAAAGATGCAATTTATTGCCGAGCAGGAAGCCGAACTTACACCGACCGAAGAAGAGCTGCGGGCCTATTTCGAAGCGAATCAAGAGCGATATGAAGTACCGTCGAGTGTTTCCTTCGAGCAACTGCAATTCCACTCTCGCGACGCGGCAAGCGATGCACTCAGTGCAGGAGATTCGATTGCCAACCTAGCGCAGCCGTCGATGCAGAGCCGAATGAATGCGCGCCAATCACCACTGCAAGTTGCAAGCACATTCGGCCCCGAGTTTACGCGTTCGCTAAGTAGCTATGATTCAGCTTCGAATTGGCAAGGCCCCATACAAAGTACTTTTGGCTGGCACTTGGTGAAGCTGCTCGAGAAAAATTCCTCCTCGGTGGCTCCATTTGAAGACATTCGTGCCACAGTCCTCGGCGACTACACCTACGAATTACGAATGCAGGCACAAGCGGACTTCATCGAACAGGTCCGGCCGAACTATGACATCGTTCGCAAAGAAGAATAAGAAGAAGGATGGATGATCAGTAAGGGATTCATAAAGTCTAGCAGCCTGACCGCGATACTCTGGCTAGTTGCCTCACAATGTTTCGCCCATGAGATGCGCCCGGCGTTTGCTCAGCTGCTTGAAACAGAGGAGGGAGTCTCAGCGACGCTGCGGCAACCGATTGTTCCCGGATTCCGTCCAGACTTGGCTCTGGATCTTGGAGGCTGTCGTCTTGGCGCTGAAATCATCAGCCAGCGTCAGGAAGGCACCTTGATTCAAAGCTGGCAAGAATACTGTGATCAAGCACTCTCACAATCCACACTAGCTATTCGCAACCTGTATCCCGGTGTCAGTGAGGTACTAGTGAGCATCACGCACCTTGACGGCAGCGTGCAACGTTTTGTTGTCAGGCCTGACAACCCGGTTGTGAATTTAGGTGAAGCCGACTCTCCGCTGCTGCCAGCCTATCTCGAGCTGGGTATAGAGCACTTGCTGGCGGGACTCGATCACGTCTTGTTCGTCATTGCGTTAATGGTATTGATTAAGGACAGATGGCGACTTATAGCAACTGTTACCGCCTTTACAGTTGCTCATTCTATAACGCTGGCACTTTCTACCTTCGAGATTGTGCAGATTTCTCAATCCGCGGTAGAGGCGTTGATCGCGCTGAGCCTGCTTTTCATGGCAGTTGAGATGTTGAGCAAAACTCCCTCTATAACATCTAACTATCCCTGGGCAATTGCTTTCGGGTTTGGCCTTGTACATGGATTAGGATTTGCTGGTGTACTTCGTGAAGTTGGTTTGCCAGATGATGCTGCACTTTGGGCTTTGTTGTTGTTTAACGTTGGCCTGGAGATAGGACAATTGATGGTAGTCGTTGCGTGCCTTTTCTTGGGTTTCCTAATTCGTTATTGGCAGCCAAAAATAGCTGTTGCGCCAGACCTTAGTCTGAGCAATTTGCTGCCTGCTTATTTCATAGGTCCTATCTCCGTTTGGTGGCTTCTTCAAAGACTGCCCATTCTCAGTTAGCGAATCAGCTTACATCTCGTGCGGACTAAGGCAAGTAAACAGCGAGACGGAGGTGACATGTCAGTGACTTGTCTGCCCGCGACTAGCCTGAAAAGAGTTACTCTCGGTCAACATAACCAGCGGTCGCATGACTGGTGAATTATTAACACAACTCTGAAGGAATTTTCCGATGACAAAAAATATTTTTAAACTTGCCCTACTATCACTGCTGCTAACCAGTAGCGGAGTTTTCGCAGCTGACAATTCGGCAGTTCTGGGTCAATGGGATCTCAGCCTGAATCTTCAGGGGAACGAAATCCCGGTCAAGCTCACAATAACTGAAGATGGCGATGGACTGGGCGGAACCTGGGCGGGCCCACAAGCTACTAACGTATTGTCTGACGTTAGTTTAGCCGGAGACACCCTGTCATTTTCTATGCAAACACAGCAGGGATCACTAAACGTATCATTCGAGCTGGAAGGCGATACGCTTAGCGGTGGCCTATCTACACCGCAAGGAAACTTGCCGATTGTTGGCAAGAAGTCTGCTTAAATAAAGCGATGAATCAGCGGATGATTGACAATGGCGACACCCCAGTCGGCACCATGGTTTCTAATAGCGTAAATAATCCATCGTGAAAGCAGGTAATCAATAAAATGTCGAAGCCGAACGTGTTAAGCAGGCCATTACTACAAAGATTCCTGGCAAGAGTTGCCGCTTCTTTCTTACTGCTGCCCTTAACAAATTATTCATTTGGTCAAGGCGGATTTGGCGATGTTGAGCTTTCAATCATCCCTGTGGCCGGCAATGTCTACATGATTCAGCGCCCAGGCGGCGGGGGGAACATCGGCGTTCAGCTTGGTCCCGACGGTGTGCTCTTAGTGGACTCGCTGTTCGCGCCGCTTACGGATAAAGTAGTAGAGGCGGTGAAGCAGGTGACTGACGAAGAAATTCGGTTTCTGGTCAACACCCATATCCATATTGATCATGTAGGCGGCAATGAAAACCTGGCAGAGATGGGCGTGTTGATCTTCGCCCACGACAATACGCGCCTGCGATTCCTGGAGGAGAAGAGCCACTTCCCGCGAGCCGGTGGCAGTTTCGCCCCCCAACAGCCTGCCGAAGCTAGACCATTAATCACCTTCAACGACACCATGAGTTTCCATCTGAACTCAGAAGAGGTTCGCGCTTTTCTTGTACCTCCGGCCCACACGGATGGGGATGTCTTCGTCTACTTTCCTGAGTCTGACGTGCTCCATCTTGGCGATGTTTATCGCACTACCAGCTATCCCATCATCGATGTCTACAACGGCGGCACCCTCAGGGGCACAATCGCAGCGATGGATATGGCTATAGACATAGCTGGTCCTCATACGAAGATCATACCCGGGCACGGTCTCGAAGTGGTTGGCCGTGAAGAGCTGATAGAATTCCGTGACATGATTCTCAACATTCAAGACCAAGTACTGAGCATGATCCGCGAAGGGAAAAAACTGCATGAGGTGATGGCTGCGCAACCAACTGCCGCTTATGACGCCGAATGGACCGATGATCCCGGCTGGGGCTCAGAAGATTTTATTCCTGTAGTCTATTACCAGCTTGGTGGCGGTGGACGCTTGGCGGATCGCTAAACCGGCTCGGCAATTCATTAACAACAGAGCATTAGGATATACTCATGACTGCACTGCGCAAATTATTCCTAGTTTGTTTCATCGCATTTAGCTCCCAGGCTTCGCTGGCACAAGATGATGAATTTGTTTTCTATTCTGACTTAGCCCGAGATTGGTATCAGGGCGGCGATTATTTCGAATGGACATCAACTACAGAAGACAACAATGCCAAGAAGGTCAATGTTTTCTTCAGAACTTGGGGAGACGAGACCAAGCCGAAACTGGTATTGATCCACGGCTTCCCGAATTCTAGTTTCGACTATTACAAGATGATCCCTTTTCTAGAAGACGAGTATCATATCGCCGCGCTGGATTTTCCGGGTTCCGGTTTCTCAGATAAACCACTTGATGGTTACAACTACATGTTGGAGGAGAATGCGGAGATCGTTGATCATTTTGTCCGCGAAGTAGTTGGTTTTGAAGACTTCGCGCTCTATACCCACGACCGTGGTGTGAGCATCGGCTTGGCGTTTCTCGGCAACTATCTAGACGACCCAAATCCAGGCTATACGGTCAATTATCACTTCCTATCAAACAGTGGCATGTTTCTGCCGCTAGCCAATCTTTCGCCCGGTCAATTGAGAATGCTCGATACCGCTACCGCCGACCAAATGCTTACTTTCCAAGCGGGGCAGCGACGGCGTACCGAAGGAGAACCGGAATCGCTCGCTTTTTCCGATATATTTGCGTTCAATCAGGGTAATGTTTCCTTGATCTATGTCGGTCGCTACCTGTTAGAGCGCCAGGCGAACGAAGTGCGTTGGCTAGAAAATCTGCCACTCAGCCCGGTGCCCGTGGCTTATCTCTGGGGATTAGCCGATAACGTAAACCCTGTTCGAATTTCCAACCATGTCTGGGACACCTATCTAAATGATAGACCGGCGCAAAGCAGCTTTTGGGTGCTGCCCACAGCTGGACATTATCCGCAGCGTGATAACCCTGAGGAAGTAGCCAAAGTAATTCGCATGGCACTGACTGGCCAACTGCCTGATCGTGAAGAGGAGGATGAGTTTATGAGAAGTTACGGGGCAAGCAGAGCCCTGGAAGATGCTGCGCTTGTCGGCCATACCAAAATCGAAGCTCTGGACTTCCCTAGCTCTATCGAATACACCCCATCCGGCTATCGTGTAATAGACTAGAAATAAATCTGTACCCTTCAGAATGGCCTACGACACTATGTTTTGGTCTCGTTGTTACAAAGGATAAGTTATGCAAAACCACATCTCATTTACTCTTAGCATCTGTCTGCTCACACTTCTTGCTTCGCCATCTCTGGTCAGTGCGCAGCAGTCTGATCGTCCCAATATAGTACTCATTCTGGCCGACGATCTCGGCTTCACAGATATTTCCCCGTTCGGCAGCGAGATACATACTCCGAACATTGCCAGGCTCGCTGCCGAAGGTGTTTCTTTTACCAATTACCACACTGCTGGAAGCTGCGCGCCTGCGAGGGCTATGCTACTCACCGGCGTGGACAGCCACAGAAACGGCGTGCCGAATATTCCTGAGGCGCTGCCTGCAGAACAGATGGCCTATGAGCACTATCAGGGCGTCTTGAACGACAAAGTGGTCACGCTTGCTAATGTATTGCAGGCTGGTGGCTACCATACTTATATGACGGGGAAATGGCATCTGGGCCATACTCCCGAATTGCTTCCCTCAGCGCGGGGATTTGACCGCACTATTGCTATGGCGGATACCGGGGCGGATAACTGGGAGCAGCGTACGTACCTGCCCATCTATGAACAAGCCAACTGGTATGCAGATGGCGCGGCGCACACACTGCCAGATGATTTCTATTCGTCAAAGTATTTTGTTGATAAGACAATCGAGTTTATTGAAACGAATGCCGAAGACGATCAGCCCTTCTTCGCTTATATCCCTTTTCAAGCGGTTCACATGCCGGTGCAGGCTCCGCGGGAGTTTTCCGACAAGTATGCCGGTGTGTACGACGAAGGCTGGACAGTCATGCGGGAGAAAAGACGGCTTGCAGCTGAGGCGGCCGGTGTTATCCCTGCAGGTACCGAGGCGGTGGTCACCCCCGGCACACGAGACTGGGACGGCTTGACGACGGAGCAGAGGCGTCATCACGCCCGTCGTATGGAAGTGTATGCCGGCATGGTAGATGCCATGGATATGCATATTGGCCGCTTGATGGCATACCTCGAGAGCACCGGCGAATACGACAATACTATTTTCGTATTTACCTCAGATAATGGAGCGGAAGGCTCCAATATTATTCTGCCGAATGGAGGTTCGTTACTTGCTCCTTGGTTTGATCTCGTAGGCTACAACTCCGACTATGAAACTCTCGGCGAACGTGGCTCATGGAATGCCATTGGGCCTAGCAACGCGACAATTGCCGCTTCGCCCCTGACTTACTATAAATTTCACGCCAATGAAGGAGGCCTGCGTGTACCTCTGGTAATTTCAGGTCCGGGCATTGCCAGAGTTGGCGACATGACCGATGAGTTTACGTTTGTGACAGATTTGGCACCCACTATTTTGAGTCTGGTTGGAGTTGATGGCCATGAGGGAAGCTGGCAGGGCAGGGTTGTGGAGCCAATAGTCGGAGCCGATTTTTCTGAATTTTTAGCCGGTGATTCCTCGCCAATACACACCGATTCTGAATCCATAGGTTATGAGTTAGGTGGAAATAGCGCTTTGTTCAAGGGCGATTACAAAATCGTAATAAATGGAGCAGGGCAGGGGGAGACGGCGTGGCATCTGTTCAATATCAAGGCTGACCCTGGGGAGAGTAGAGACTTGGCTGGGGAGCAACCCGAGTTACTTTCTGAGATGGTGGCTGGCTATGAGAGCTACGTTCAAGCCAACAATGTGTTACCCATGCCTGAGAATTACGATCGATCTGGACAGATATTGGGCGATGCTCTTCGACAACTGCGACGTCAGTAAGGGCGTCAGATTATTAAGCATTGTACAAAATTACGTTGATTCATTGGCGGGCAGCGACAAAGAAAGCGTTCTTGAACTATTACAATCCTGTGGCTTGAGCGAGGTTATGCAAATGTGTCTATCGAGAGAGATCGGTAGACATGATAATCGCGAGGCATGACTTTAGTTGAATAATGGGGTGACGAAACTCAGTAATTTGATCGATTTAAACTGAGCTAATAGAGCACTGATCTGGCACAGCAGATGCCGGCCTTGCCTGCGGAGATGCTTGTGGGTTTCGCAGCCTATGCCCAGAGGGTCCGAAGGGATTCTCTAGACAGCTAAGCGGATCGGTGTAATGGTAATATCGTGCCAAACGTCGCCGGTTACATAGGGATCTTGCTGAAGCCAATTATCTAGGTCGGCGCGTGACTCGAACTCGACATATGTAGTCGATCCGATCATGCGTCCAGCCTCATCTAAGATAGCGCCGCCGGCGATCAGATTACCCGCGTTTTTGAGCGCTATCGCGCCGGCGATATGCGAGTCTCGGACGGCGAGTCTTCGATTGAGTGCGCCTTCGTCTTGGCCATCATAAGCGATGATCATAAATTGCATAGTGTGGACCTCGGTTATTGAGTCTTTGCATTGGGCTTATCCGGTGAGAGGCCTGCCGATATAAAACGCATCTAGGACTTCTCTAAATACTGGAAAAAGGGATGCCATCAACAGAGCTGCCATGCTCCAGTTAAACCAGCGTATTGCTCGCGGGCTGCGAAGAATGCGTTGAAGAGATGCGCCGAGCCAAAGCCAGAGCCAGATGCACGGTGCGCCAATAAAGAAAAACAGCGAAGTGATTAATACCACCTCTCCAAGATAATCGTTGCCGATGCTTGTGTAAGTCACGATCGCCCCGACAGCCATGACCCACGCCTTTGGGTTAACCCATTGGAAGGCAGCAGCTTGGAGAAAGGTGAATGGCTTGCCTACGCTCACCGCATCGCTGGACACCGGCGCGGTGGCGATTTTGTAAGCGAGATAGGTTAGGTAGGCGGCTCCCACGATTTTGAGCACGGTGTGCAAAGAAGGGTAGAGATCGAATACTTGGGCGATGCCTAGCCCGACCGCCAGAATCATGAGCGGAAAGCCGATGATGATGCCGAAGTAATGAGGCAGGCTGCGCCGCGTTCCGTAGTTAAGCCCCGACGCCATGAGCATCGAATTATTGGGACCGGGGGTAATGCAGCTTGTAACCGCAAAAGCGATAAGTGAGGCGTATTCCATAGCGGTTAAAAAGGCTTCGTCGGCTAACTAGGTTTCTCTTGCTGCTTCGCGTCGGGGTCGACAGCGCAGAGCGCAAGCCTGAAGGCACGAGTATAAAGCGCGCGCGGCTGGCTCGCTAGGAGAAAAGCCGCGTGGACATCGACATGTGCAGTTTGCTTCCAATGAGGGTAACATCTCGCCCGCGACAAAAACCCTAGGTCTCGCTACCGCTTAGTGTGAGTGGAGCAGGGATTGCGAGCAACGTGGTTAACCCCTGCTATGATCGAAAAATATTCTGTAATCGCCCTCTATTTCACTGTCCTCTTGGTTTTGGGTTTGTTTGCTGCGCGTGGTGTGCGCGACATGAAGGGCTTTGTCATTGGCGGCAAGTCGCTTAGCTTCTGGGTCGCTGCTTTTTCTGCACAGGCGACAGGGGAGTCGGCGTGGCTGCTGTTAGGCGTCACAGGTATGGGTGCGATGCTAGGCTTTAGCGCCTACTGGATTGTCGTCGGCGAGGTAGTTGGCGTGTTCTTCGCCTGGTTTGTCATGGGCAAGCGCTTCAAGCGCCTTACCGATCTCTATTCCTCGATCACCATGACCGATTTTTTGGTGAGTCGATTTCAGAGCAAAACGTCTATTCTCAGACTGCTTTCGGCGATCTCGTTAATTGTCTTTGTGCTGATTTATATTTCGGCGCAGATCGATGCCACCGGCTCTGCGTTCGAGGCTTTTCTTGGTTGGAACTACCACCAAGGCGCGCTCGTGGGATTTGGGATAGTAGTACTTTACTGTGTAGCGGGAGGCTTTTTAGCCGCAGCGTGGACTGACATGTTTCAGGGCGCTGTCATGCTCGGTTGCCTTGTGGTGCTGCCCATAGTCGCGTGGTTGGCGATTGGCAACTCTGCCGAAATAATTTTAGGCCTTAGTGCTATCGATCCTGCGTTGGTGAGCGTTTGGGGCGGTGAGTTCAACCTAATCAATGTCTCGGTTGTACTTGGTATGATGCTGATTGGGCTTGGCTTCGTCGGCTCGCCGCAGGTGTTTGCGCGCCTGCTTGCCGTGCGCTCGGAGACAGAGATAGACAGGGGCAAATGGGTCGCGCTGCTTTTTACCTTTCTCGTTGACGCCGCCGCAGTGAGCATTGGTGTGTTAGGCCGTTATCTGTTTACCGAACAAGGCGTTGATCCTGAATCGGTATTAGGTAACGGTGCACAGAACGTGATGTCTGAGCTCGTGCACGTTAGTTTTCCGCCTTGGATTGTTGGCCTCTACGTGGCGGCGGTCTTGTCTGCGATTATGTCGACAGTCTCGTCTCTCTTAGTCATGGCAGCGGGCGCTGTCACCCATGACCTGTATGCGAAGTTGGTTAATCCTTCGATAAGCGACTCGCTCGCGGCGAGGCTGTGCCGCTACTCAACCTTGGCTATTGCTATTGGTGCGATGGCGCTCGCCACACTCGTGTCTGTTATTGCCCCTGAACGCACGATCTTTTGGTTTGCCATCTTTGGTTGGTCGGGCATTGCGGCTACTTTTTGCCCTATGGTGATTCTTGCTTTGTTCTGGCCCCGATTCACAGAGAAGGCAGCAATTGCATCGATGGCCGCAGGCTTTTCGGTCACGATGATAAGCAAGTTTCTACTGCAAGAATTGCCGGGTATTGGCCCCGTGTTCGTTGCGCTCGAGACGATGCCGCCTTCTTTCCTCGCAGCCTTGATTGTTGGTTATTTGGTGTCGATAATCTCACCCGAGCCCGCCAATGCTGAGCGTTTTAGGCGCGATCTCAAGATCTGTAATCAGAAAAGAGACCAATGATGAACCGTAGACTAATTTTACTGGCGCTAGGCTTTTTAGTGGCGTCTTGTGTGAGTTATCCGAGCGGCGAGAAACCAACGAACTCGCTGTACTGCGATAACTTTATGGTCTACGAGATGTGTGTGACCGATCTTAATGGTGACGGTGAAATCGAATTCGTCTATTTCGAAGGCTCACAGCAGGCTTTTATGTACAGGCCGGGCGCGCTTAGACGCTTGCCCAAGTCGCTGTCTATGCATCCCTGTGCTACCGAGATGGATGAAGAAATGGTGAGAACTACTTCGCGAATGTTCTACATCGATGAGTCGACGACCCTGCTCGAGAAGACCGATATTCGCGGCACGCTGCTGCTTAAGTACATGACAGCGCTGCCCGAGATTACTGCCTGTAATCTGCGCCGGGAAGCAGCGAGCGACGCAGGTTCATGACTTGCTTATTTTTTGTGATAGTCTCTATTGCGTCTTAGACTAGATGCCCTTTGTACTCGCCCGCAGAGGGAGTTTAAGGAGGTGTTGAAGAGAGTAGTATCGTAAATCTTACTGTCATAAAGAGTCGAATCATGAAAAGAGCTTCCCTTGCCATCCGTAATAAAGTGCTTGTCGTTAGCGTTTTACTGGGCGCGGCTTTTAGTGCCGTTAGTGCAGCAGCCAATGCGCAAACATTAAACAACGAACAAATATTCGAGCCTCTGCCTCGGTTAGTCCAGTCCCAACCAACCCTCTTTCCAGCCCCAAGCGACGCGATAGTGCTTTTCGGCGGCGGCGAAAAAGATCTGGAGCAGTGGCAGGAAGTAGGTTCGGGTGATCCGGCAAGCTGGCTTTTGCTCAACGATTCGATGACCGTAAACCGGGCTATGGGTGCGTCGACTAGCATCGAAACGAAACGCACCTTTCGCGATATTCAATTGCACATAGAGTGGAGCACTAATCCCGTCATCGACGGCGATCAGCAACTTAGGGGAAACAGCGGGATTTTTTTGCATTCTCAGTTCGAATTGCAGGTGCTCGACAGCTGGCAGAACCCGACTTATGTTAATGGGCAAGCTGGCTCGATTTATTTGCAATACCCGCCGCTCGTGAATGCCTCGCGGCCAGCGGGCGAATGGCAAAGCTACGACATTACTTTTGAGGCGCCTCGCTTTAATGCTGCGGGTGAACTTGAAACGCCTGCATACATCTCCGTTCTGCATAATGGTGTCGTGGTGCAAAATCGCAGCGAAATACTCGGTGCGACTTATACTGCGTATCCAAGTTATGACGTAACCTGTACACCTTATGCACAGACTGTGGCTGTTGATTGCAGTGGCGCGATGCCACTAATTCTCCAAGATCACGGGCAGGTTGTCTCTTATCGAAATATATGGGTGCGGGAGCTCTAAGCGAACAAGCTCGAGCAAAAAACTGAATAGACAGGGGCGTTACCATGCAAATCAAGCGAATAAAATTACTGCTGACAGCATCGATTCTTAGCGCTGCCGCGACGCTTTCGATGGCGCAGGAAGAGAGCGAGTGGATTCCCTTGTTCAATGGGAAAGACTTATCTAATTGGACCATTAAATTCACTGGCTTCGAATTAGGCGAAAACTACCGCAATACCTTTAGGGTCGAAGACGGTTTACTGCGAGTCATGTATGACGAATGGCCCACATTTGATGGCGAATTCGGACATCTGTTTACGCAGGAATCTTATTCTCATTATCGACTCCGACTCGAATATCGCTTTGTAGGCGAACAGGTAACCGATGGCCCAGCGTGGGCCTATCGGAACAACGGCATGATGCTTCATAGTCAATCTGCCGAGAGCATGCTTTTGGCTCAAGATTTTCCTGCATCGATCGAAGCGCAAATGCTCGGTGGGAATGGCAGCGATGCGCGCCCGAACGGCAATGTCTGTACCCCGGGAACACATATCGAGATTGCGGGCGAACTCATTAAACGCCATTGCACCAACTCCGAGTCGGCTACGTTTCACGGCGATCAGTGGGTGACAATGGAGATCGAAGTGAGAGGCGCGGAGAGTGTTAGACATTTCCTCAATGGCGAAGAAGTTTTCGTCTATGGAGGGATTCAGTTAGACCCCGAGTCTATTGAAGCTGCACCGTTGATTGCGGCGGGTGCACCGATTCAACTGTCGGCGGGCCACATTGCCGTACAGGCAGAGACGGCGCCCATCGAATTCCGCCGCATCGAACTGCTGCAACTTGCACACTGAGGCGAGCAGCTTGGTCAGCGACGAGCTGGCTTTGCATTGCGTCGCTCGACTCACTCGTGTTGCACCGAGGGCTAAGCTTTAGCCGAGGAAAACTCCGTAGGCTGGGTTTTCTGATTCGTCCCAATGGCGATAGTTGAGGCGCGCAAGCGATTCACGAAATTCCTTCCTCTCACTCTTAGGGACCTGCATGCCTGCGAGCACCCGACCATAAGCTGCGCCATGATTTCGGTAATGAAACAGCGTGATATTCCAGCGTGCGCCGAGCAGAGTAAGAAAGTCGGCTAGCGCGCCCGGGCGCTCAGGGAATTCGAAGCGCGTAAGCCGTTCATTATCGATAGACTGCGCCTTGCCGCCGACCATATGTCGCACGTGCGTTTTCGCCAGTTCATTATCGGTAAGATCGAGTACACAGTACCCTGCTTGCTCTAAATGCTCTATAACCGTCACGCGCTCTTGTGCGCCACTAATTTTTAGCCCCAAAAATATTTTCGCTTGTTCGGCGTCGCTGCTGCGGTAATTGAATTCGGTGATTGAGCGCTTTCCTAACACCCCGACAAAGCGTTTAAACGCGCCTTTACGCTCCGGTATTGTCACCGACAAAATAGCCTCGCGCTGTTCGCCGACCTCTGCGCGCTCGGTGACATAGCGTAGCCGATCGAAGTTAGAATTTGCCCCGCTTGAAATTGTCACTAATGTTTTGTTGCGGCAACCGGTTCGTTCGACGTATTTTTTCATGCCGGCAACGCCAACCGCGCCCGCCGGTTCTGCTATGACGCGTGTGTCATCAAAAATATCTTTTACTGCCGCGCAGATTTCATCCGAGCTTACCGTGATCACCTCATCGACGGTGTCTTTCAATATTGGCCAAGTGTGCTCGCCAACTTGTGCGACAGCGATGCCGTCGGCGAAGATGCCCACTTGCTTTAAAGTAACTCGGCGACCCGCGGCCATTGCCGCGGCGAGGCACGCGCTCTCTTCGTACTCAACGCCGATAATTTTAGTCTCTGGACGGACATACTTAACGTAAGCAGCGACACCGGCAATGAGACCGCCGCCACCGACCGGAATAAATATCGCATCAATCGCGCCGCTGTGCTGGTGAAGAATTTCCATTGCAACAGTGCCCTGGCCCGCAATAATCTCAGGGTCGTCGAAGGGATGGATAAAATGGAGGCCGCGTTCCTTTTCGAGAATAAGGGCTTGTGTCAGAGCCTGATTAAAGGTGTCGCCAAAAAGGACGACTTTTGCACCGCGTGAGCGGACGCTTGCAATCTTGATTTCGGGCGTCGTCACAGGCATGACGATGGTTGCCTTCACCCCCATGAGCTTTGCCGCCTGAGCTAACCCCTGAGCATGATTTCCTGCTGAGGCGCAAATTACCCCTTCGCTGCGTTGAGTCTCGCTCAGGCTGCTCATCTTGTTGTAGGCGCCGCGTATTTTAAAAGAGAACACCTCCTGCAGGTCTTCGCGCTTGATCCATACTTTGTTGCCCAAGCGCGCGCTTAACAGAGCGGCGACATCGAGTGGCGTCTCGACGGCGGCGACGTAGACGTCGGCGTTCAGTATGCGTTTGACCGTTTTCTCTAGCATGGATGCTCCACATTCTGGGCTGCATGCCCTTATCCATTCTATGTCGGCAGATTGGGTGATGGCTTGCTGACTATCGAGAGAATATAACGTAAGGGAGCTAATATTGGCCTGCAGGGAGGGAATAAAGGAGTTTCTGCAGATGCGCCGTGAGTGATAAAGTCTAGGGTTAAGATGTCGTTTATTCGAGAAAGTTGAGGTTTCATGTTTTTCTGGTTAGAAAGCACGCCACTGGCACTTTGGGTGAGTCTCTCATTCTGGGCTTACCCTGTGCTTTTAAGTGTCCATATCGTTGGGCTTAGCATCGTTGCCGGAATCTACGCAATGCGCGACTTGCGCTGTCTTGGCGTTGTGAGCGAGCCACCCTTGTCTCTTTTTGTTCGCCTCCATCGTCTTGCGCTTGCGGGTCTCGCCTTGAATGTTGTTTCCGGCTTCCTCCTTTTCTCTTCGCAAGCAACAGTGCTGATTGAGAGTGTCCCGTTCTTGATTAAAATAGTCTGTGTCGGCTTGGCGAGTGCTATTGCACTGATCATTCACGCGCGTTTTAGCGCGGCAATCGTTGGGCAAGCATACGTCGGTGAGAGCGATGTGTTGCTCGAAAGCCCGGCTATACAAAGGCTCTCGGTTCTCTCTTTAGCGCTGTGGCTATCGGCTATCGTTGCCGGTCGCCTCATAGCCTATATTTTTTGAGGCGCCGCTAGGGTGATGACACTCGCACAATTTCTTAGCGAAACGGCGCTTCACACTTGGATAGTAGGGCAAGCATGGCTTTGGCCTGTGCTTGAAATAACGCATTTTATCGGCTTGACGTTGTTAATCGGAGGCTTGCTCGTTGTAGATTTGCGCGTGCTTGGCGTTAGCGCGTCGACCCCCTTGCTGGCGACGTATCGGCTGCTGCCCCTTGTGCTATTGGGCTTTGGGCTAAACCTCATTAGCGGTGTGTTTTTTAGTGTTGGCGATCCTTTCCGCTATGCTGCCAATATTGGATTTCAGGCGAAGATGGTTTTCGTACTCCTCGCTGGCGCCAATGCGCTCTATCATCACATCAGCATTACGCCACTGCTTATTGGCTTGGAGGAGGGCGCGAGAACGCCAGCGGTTGCCAAAATCTCCGCGGCAGTGTCGCTGCTCGCGTGGAGTACGGTGTTGCTTCTCGGGCGCTTAATTCCCTACGTGGGCACCGGTTAGGCGCGCCGTAGGGAAGTTAAGCCACCGGCTATTTGTACTTAGAAGGGAAAAACCTAACCATCGCACGAGACGACTCGGCGTCGCAGTCGTAGGCGGCGAGTTTGTAGCCCTCACGCGCGGGAATCCAGCGAGTAGTATAAGACGCTGGCTCGCGGAGAAACATAGGGTCTTCCACTGTCAGCGTAATCCAGAGGTCGTCTCCGTCTCGCCAGTAGCGCTCTCGAACCACTTTCTGTGACGAAGAGGGGATGCCGTTATAGTCATCAAATCCTGCCACATCGAATACGAAATGTGTGGTGACCACTTCGAGTGCGCCATCCGCATAGTGTCCTACCGAAAACCCCTGAACACCAAAATCGGTTGCTTTAGGCTCGCGGCCGTCTAGCCATATGGTGCGCAGCTGATCGTCTTTCTCATAGCGAAAAAGGACTCGGTCTGGCCACTGTGTGACCTCCATATGATAGGGGTCATATTGAATGGCGGGAGAAGACGCAGGCTGACAGTCGTATTTTGGCGCAATTATTTCTTCCCAAACCTGTTGATAAGCCAGAGCGCGTTCGTTAAGCACTGGAAAGTTTGCTGGCTCCCAAGGCATGTTTTCGCCATTGATGGGGCGTGCCCGGGTCCCGCCGTCCCAGATGCCTGTGAGATCGGGCACGGCAGCAGAATCTGTTTGAGCAGAGACTGCTGCAAGCGGCAGTCCGATTGCCAGTTGAGCGATGAGTAGCGCTTTGTAGACAAAGACGCGCGCTCTGGGGTGAGAATGAGTTGCTAGTGAGTTGCGTGTTTTGTTCGCATGCATAGGTAGCTACCTGGTGTCGGTTAATAGTGGGGAAGGACGCTAGCGGGTGGGGGTTGGGTCTTGCGTGCGACCGCCTTCTAAAACAGGGCTGCCATCTGCGCGAGTGAGTTTTCGGCCCAAGAGCCCTTTTGCGCCCTCTGCCCGCGCGGAAGGTCCGGCCACGCGAACCACCATGCCGACGGGTAGCAAGTCTGGAGTCCAGCCAACACGACGTAACATCACGGGCGCCCCTAGTTCTACTTGCCACTCTGCAGTTGCGCCTGACTCGTCGGTCACATCGAGAAAGAGCGCAGCGTGCGGATTTCTAAAAACGAAGCGAGTCACAACGCCTTCGATTTCAATCGGCTTATCGGAATCGTAAAAAGGGCCGCTAGCATGGTGAGCAGTAAGTGGCCGCGCTAGGCCAATAAAGCTAAACGAGGCTAAAAAGAGCGAAGTCAGTAAGGTGCGATGACGGGTCATGGTATCTCCTTGTTGTTCCTGTCAGCCCAACGTATCCACGCGTAACGTTGACTTAGAGGAAGTAGTAGAAACAGGGTTAAGTAAAGGTTTCCGGCGGCCACAACATAGGTTTTATTGTCGTAGAAAACGAACGCTGTGATGCAGGAGAGAGCGGCAACCGTAGCCACGACAATCCAAGTAAGGCAGGCTTTTTTGCAAAAGAAAACCTCGAGATGGCGAAGCTGGAGTTCGCTGCGGTATCGCAATGCGTTTAAGTACAGCGCGACGAGAATCGCCGACAATCCGATTAATCCAAAGCCAAAATAGATAAACAGAATAGCGACTTGATTGTCATCCCAGCCTCCAAGCGCAAAAATGTCAGTGCCAAGGGCGTCACCGCTTGAGTAGAGCACCGTTGCCTGCGCCATCAGTTTTATTGGGTAGACAAACACGAGAACAAGCATCACGAGCGCAAGGCTAAGATATAGGGTGGCGGGGTCTTGGAGGCCAAAATGGCGACTCCAGTTTGCATGTGTGACCCAGATCGAACCGATAATTATTGCACTAATTAAAAAGGCGGGAATGTCGCGCGATAGCTCTAATAACTCTTCGGGGTTGCTGGGTATTTGGTCGATGCTGATTACTAGCATCGTGAAAGCGAAGGCGAACGCCGCATCGACGAAAGTTTCTATGCGGCTCATGTTTTCGCCTCGTAGAATCTTCCCGCGGTCGACGCGGCAAGCTGAGATGTATTCGTCGGACAGGCGGTTCATTTCTATTCTCCTCGTGCGGCTCTGGCGTGTTTTAGCCGAACGGCTCGCCTCCGTCGATATCGCCAATCGCAAGAATTGGCGAGGCATCAATATCCTCGGCATCCATCATACTGGCTACTCGACCTACAGCGCTAACCAGCAAATGTTGCTCCCAGGACTCGAGTTTTCGGTACTCGCGCAAAAAGCCAGATTGAAGTAACTCAGGCGCCTCCTCGTATTTAGTTTCGCCAAGTTCTGTAAGCACGACATTTATTGTTCGCTTATCGGTGCCGAGGCGTTTGCGTTGGACGAGTCCGTTTTTTTCAAGGCGATCGATAAGGTTGGTGACCGTGGCCTGAGAGAGCAGAATCGATTTTGCAATCGCGCTTGGGGTCGGCTTGTCTATTTTGACGATTGCATCCATCACCAGCAGCTGCGAGATCGTCAGCCGCGTGTCTTTTTGTAGGCGTTTCGAATAGAGGTCGATCGCACGGGTTATCCGTCTGAGTGCAATCAGTAATTCGTCGTAGTCTTTCATCTTAAGTGAAGTTCCGTTTATTTAAGAGTTCCGCGTAGGGGTTTCGTTGAGGGGTGTCGTTTTAAGAGCCCCTTACTGACGGCCTGCTTCTCGGAGGTGGTAATTCAGATGTTTCCTTCATTTTAGTGCAAAGGGGCGCGGATAAGCTGCTATTACTTATAGTCTCTTTTTGCTGTCTATTAAACAAATTGTTTAGATGTCGAATTAAATTGTATGACAATTCTTCGTAGAGTTTGGCGCAAAGCAGTCAGAGTTAGCTGTTTATACTATTGTTTTTATTGACTTAAAAAATATTCTCTTCTTTTGCCTCCCCTCTTTTCTAGTGGTGATATCATTCTGGGGGTACCAATTTACTTCTACTTCTATATACTGTTGCGAAAATTAATGACATTACAGTGCCGCTTGGTGAGTTCACCGAGACTTGCGGCGCCTCAATTTTGCATGCCAAGGGGCTACGTTCCCTAGGCGTGTATTCCAGCAAAGAATGTAAAGGAGATGTATGTTTGGTAGCCAGTTCCGCAAAAAGCAATTAGGTCTCGCAGTCGCGCTCGCGTCGACGGCCTTCACAGCCCACGCTCAAATTGAAGAAGTGCTGGTGACCGCGACCAAGCGCACCGAGAGTATGCAAGACATACCGGTTGCGGTTTCAGCGCTAGGCGAAGAAGCCCTCGACCAACTCGGCATTTCGAATTTCGAAGATTACCTTCTCCAGCTCCCTAACGTGACAGCCGGCGGCAGTGGCCCTGGCCAAAACACGATTTATATCCGCGGTGTCGCGTCTACCACTCCTGGCCTGACTGTTGCCGGCGTTGCGGGTCTCGCACCTAATGTCGCTCTCTACCTCGACGAACAGCCGCTCGCGCAGCCGGGTCGAAACCTCGATGTCTATGCCGCTGACTTAGCGCGTGTCGAAGTATTATCGGGTCCACAGGGCACGCTCTTCGGGGCAAGTTCGCAAGCAGGTACGGTACGCTTGATTACCAATAAGCCCGATCCGAGCGGCAATTACGCGAGCATCGACCTCGGCACTGCCTTCACCCGTAAAGGTGAGATGAGCAATAATGTCGAGGCGATGGTTAATATTCCGATCAACGACAAGCTCACCGTCCGCGGTGTGGTTTACGTCGACAATCAAGGCGGCTACATCGATAACGTAGTGGGCCAACGCAACCTTACCGAAAGTGCGCGCTTTAGACCCGAAGGCACAGTGCGCAGCAACGGCTTACCAGTCAGCGCGGGCAGGGCAGGTTTTCAGTCCACAGCCGATCTTAGCGGCGTGAACTTTATCGATGCCGACAATTCGACGCGCGTTGAAGAAGATTTTAACGATACAACGTATTCCGGTGTTCGTCTGTCGGCGCTGTGGGATATTAACGACGACTGGTCTCTGACCGTTGCGCACACCGAGCAAGAACTCGAAACCGACGGTGTTTTCTTTGCTGACCCCAATCTTGGAGATCTCGAGATTCAGCGTTACGAAGATGACTCGTTAGAAGATGCTTTTAGTAATACTAATTGGACTCTCGCCGGACGCATAGGTGAATTGGAAGCAATCTACACAGGCGCCTTCACTGATCGCGAGACAGATCAATTTATTGACTATGCTGACTATATTTTCGTCGGTCAGTATCTGCCTTACTACATTTGTGACGGCAGCGTGACTTATCCTGGCGCAAGCGCGCCTAGCGGCACGTGTCAGGCGCCAAACATGTTCGTAAAGAGCACGTCGCAAACCGAAGTCAGCAGCCACGAAATTCGCTTATCGACGGATGCCGATCGTATGGTTAGCGCCACTGTCGGTGGTTTCTACAGCACGCTCGACCTCGCTGAGAAGAACGACTTTACCTACCTAGGCTCGCGTCAGGCCATCGCGTTTAATGGCGAGACAGGCTTTGGTCCAAATTTTTCTGCTGAAAACTCAACGAGCGACCAAGGCCAGTGGCCCAATGGCGTCATATTCCGCAATGACGTGTTGCGTACTGACGAGCAAAAAGGGGTGTTCGGAGAAGCGAAAATTCGCCTCAACGACGAGTTTGCTGTGACTGTTGGTGCGCGTTGGTACGACGTAGAGGTTGACCTCGTAGGTAGCGCAGCAGGTTCATTCGGCAACTTCGGCGCAACAACAGATAATAATGCGGGTAATAATCTCGATACTCTGTTTGCAGGCCCGCGACCAGATACTGCCTCGACAGACGGCGTTATTACCAAGGCAAGTGTGACATGGACGCCCAATGACAATCAGCTACTTTACGCAACATTCTCCGAGGGCTATCGCCCAGGATTATTGAACCGCCCAGGCGGCGCGACTAATCCTGCTGGCACGTTTACAGTGCCATACGCGATCGATACCGACGACATGACTAACTATGAGTTTGGTTGGAAGACTGACTTGTTAGACTATACGCTTCGCTTCAATGGTAGCGTGTTCTTCGCCGAGATCGAACGCCTGCAGACCACCATTTTCGATCCGTCGATTACTAATTTGTTCTTCTCTGACAACGCAGCCGATGCCGAAATTAAAGGGGTTGAAGGTGACTTCATCTGGGCGCCACCTTCAATGTCCGGCCTCACTGTCACCGGTGCATTCTCTGTTTTAGATACGGAAATTACCCGAGTAATAACGCCAACTAACGACGTGACCCTAGGCGACTCACTTGCCTACGCGCCTGAGCGTCAGGCGAATCTTCGCGCGCGTTACGAATGGAGTGTCGGGTCAGGAATGATTGCACACGTCATGCCGCAGATTGCCTATTCGGCGGCTTCTTATAGCGACATCGTGTCGATTAACCGTGACAAGTTGAACAGTTGGACACTGCTAGGCTTTAGCGCCGGTGTGACATCGGATACGTGGTCGGCCGAATTCTTTGCCGAAAACCTGAGCGATGAGCGGGCTGAAATCGCCCGTTCATTCAATTTCGATAGAGATCGTGTGAACTACGTGAGACCAAGGACGATGGGAGTCAGAGTCTCTTATGACTTCTAGTGCACAGACGGTTTTTGCATAGAAGGTAGACGAACGCCCCGCTTCAGGGGCGTTCTCGTTCTCGCCTATTACAGGCGCGGCATCGATTTGACTCTGATAACACTGTATGGTCTTAAGAGTAGGCCGCACAGGAGTCATACGCAAAGCAGCAGAGGCAAAGGGGCCTAAGATCTAGAGTATGAGCGCAATCCAACAGACGGCAGAAATCGACAGCAAAATAGATCTCGGCGTCAGCGATGCCGGTGACGCTGAGCTCGTAGCGACTATCGACAAGGCCACTCAAGCTATCTCCCAAAAAGAGTTTGCCGCGGCACTTTCTCTCTTATTGCCCCTAATGTCCGAGCATTCGCGAAACGAAGAAATCCTCTACCTTGTTGCGGTAGCTCAGCGCTATTTAGGCGACAACGGAAGCGCACTTGCAACGCTTACCTCGCTGGTTGCCTGTGCGCCAAATCATGGTCGAGCGTATCAAGAAGAGGGGCATAATCATCGAGTCTTGGGCAACGCAGAAGCTGCGCTTAGAGCCTACAGCTGGGCTTGTCATTACAATCCTGCCTTGGAGGCCAGCTACAAAGGACAGCTGCAAATGTTGAGGCAGCTTGATCGACCCCAGCTGTATGAGCAGGTAAGCGCGCAACTAAAACAGTTATTGAGTCAGCCCAAACCCTTGGTGGCGGTCGTCGATCTCATTTCGCAAGGAAAACTACTCAAGGCCGAAGATTTGTGTCGGCAATTTATGCTGCGCGATCCTGCTAACGTCGAAGGTATGCGCCTGCTCGCCGACATCGGTTGTCGCCTTGGCGTGTTAGACGATGCCGAGACACTATTGTCGAGCGCGCATGACCTTGCGCCAGACAATATTCCGGTACATATCGACTACATTCAAACATTGCGCAAGCGCCAACGATTCGTTGACGCGCGCGCGGAAGCTCAGAAACTTCTGGCAAGCAGCCCAAACAATCCGCAATTCATTTCGCTCGCCGCTGTTGAAGCGATGCAGAGCGGTGAATTCGACGAAGCATTAGGGTTGTTCTCGCGAGTGCTTGAATATCTTCCCGGCGACAGTCTTACGCTGACGTCGATCGGTCACGCACAGAAAACGCAGGGCGACTATGATGCAGCGGTTGCCTCGTATCACCGCGCGCTCGCCAATAATTCGGGTCATGGAGAGGCCTACTACTCGCTCGCTAATCTTAAGGTGTATCAATTTAGCGACGACGAAGTTGCGTCGATGCAGGCGCATGTTTTGCAGCCTCGGCTTGCGCACAACGATCGCGTCTATATGAATTTCGCCTTAGGTAAAGCGTTCGAAGATCGTGAGCGCTTCGCCGAATCGTTCGAATATTACGAGCAGGGCAATGCATTAAAAAAAGCACAGAGTCGCTATCGTGCAAGTTCGATGACAGAGGATATTGCAGCGCAAAAAATCGCCTGCACCCGTGACCTGTTCGAGTCTAAGAATGACGCTGGCTGCCAAGCGCCGGATCCTCTATTTATTCTTGGTCTTCCCCGTGCGGGTTCGACACTAGTCGAGCAAATACTCGCGTCACACAGCCTGGTTGATGGCACGCTCGAACTTCCTAATATCCTGTCGCTTTCGCAAAGGCTGCGCAGATTAGGGCAGGGACGGGGTGCAGGCAAGCTGGCACGTGAACGTGACGATTACGACGCCTATCCAGCAAACCTTGCGCAATTAAGTAGTGCGCAGCTGACAGAATTTGGCGAAGAGTTTATTGAACAGACTGCTGTTCATCGTGCCGGCTCACCATTTTTTATAGACAAGATGCCCAATAACTTCCGTCATATCGGGCTCATCAAGCTGATTCTCCCTAATGCCAAAATCATCGATGCGAGGCGTGGCTCTATGGCGTGCTGCTTTAGTGGTTTTAAGCAGTTGTTTGCTGAGGGACAGGAATTTAGCTACTCGCTGGAGGACATCGGCACTTACTACAGCGACTATGTAGATTTGATGGCGCACTGGGATGAAGTCTTACCTGGTTTTGTGCATCGAATCGAGAACGAGAAGTTAATCGATGATTTAGAGGGCGAGGTGCGTAAGCTTCTTGATTTTTGCGGTCTGCCTTTCGAGCAGGCGTGTGTAGAGTTTCATCGTAATAAGCGCAATGTAAGAACGCCAAGCTCTGAGCAAGTTAGGCAGCCGATTAGTAAGAGTGGCGTCGACCAATGGCGAAACTACAGTAATTATCTCGATCCCCTGCGCAACGCGCTGGGCGGCCTTAGTCATGAATGAGAAGAATAATGAGTGTGGCCAGAAAAGGCCGTGCAATTCGTCGTCGATAAAGGCACGAATCAACTAGGAAATATTATGCTAGACCAAGTAAGAGCCAAACTGGATCCTGCCTCACCTGAGGAGCCAGAGTCGACATTGAATAAGCCAGTATTCTTTATTTCCGCTGGCCTTATTATTGCCGTATGTTTATACGGCGCGCTTTTTAGTGATCACGCGTCGTTAGTATTTTCTGATCTTCAGTCTTGGTTACTCACGAATCTTGGCTGGCTCTATATGGGGTCTGTCGCCGGCTTTTTTATGTTGGTGATCTATTTAGCCTTTAGCCGTTTTGCGCACCTAAGGTTAGGTGCAGATGACTCGGAGCCTGAATACAGCTACGGCAGCTGGTTTGCCATGTTGTTTAGTGCGGGCATGGGAATTGGGCTCATGTTCTTCGGTGTTTCGGAGCCGATGACACACTTTCTGGAACCGCCAGTAGGCGAGGGTGGCACGATAGACGCGGCGCGCAATGCAATGCAAGTGACGTTCTTTCACTGGGGTCTGCATGCGTGGGCAATCTACATAATTATCGGTCTAGCGTTAGCGTATTTCTCTTTTCGCCATGATCTTCCTCTCACACTGCGTTCGGCGCTATATCCAGTTATTGGAGATAAGATCTACGGTAAGTGGGGAAACGCGGTCGACATTTTCGCTATCCTAGGCACTATGTTCGGCGTTGCTACCTCATTGGGGTTAGGGGTCATGCAGGTGAATGCGGGCCTCAACTACCTGTTCGGCCTGCCCGTTTCTATTGTGGTGCAGGTTGCACTCATTGCAGCGATTACCTGTGCTGCGACAATTTCAGTGGTTGCAGGTTTGGATGCAGGAATCAGAAGGCTAAGTGAGCTTAATCTAGTGCTGGCATTGCTGCTGATGGTTTTCGTGCTAATTGCAGGTCCAACTGTCATGCTGCTCAGCAGCCTGATTCAAAATATCGGCATGTATTTGTCCGGCCTTGTTGATATGACTTTTAGAATCTATGCCTACGAGCCAAACGAGTGGATTGGTAATTGGACGTTATTCTATTGGGCATGGTGGATTTCATGGTCCCCGTTCGTCGGCATGTTTATCGCTCGAATTTCACGCGGTCGTACGATTCGCGAGTTTATTCTCGGTGTGTTGCTTGTTCCGTCGGGCTTTACCTTTTTATGGTTAACGATATTCGGCAACAGCGGATTATGGTTAGAGATGCACGAAGCAGGCGCAGGCTTGGCGACAGCGGTACAAACTAATATGCCTACGGCGATTTTTGTTCTGCTCGACCAGTTGCCACTAACCGGCATCACGTCTGCACTCGCCACAATGCTGATTGTGACTTTTTTCGTTACTTCATCGGATTCAGGTTCTCTTGTCATAGACATCATTAGCTCAGGTGGCGCCGAGAATCCGCCGGTTTGGCAGCGAATATTCTGGGCAGTGTCTGAGGGTGCTGTGGCGGCAACACTACTTGTCGCGGGCGGCCTAGCTGCGCTTCAAACAGCGGCGATTAGTAGTGCGCTGCCGTTAATCATCGTGATGTTTTTAGTCTGTTATGGGTTAATGAAGGCGCTGCATGCAGAGCCCTCTGTGCGTGGCGTGCGGCCAATCGCCACATCGAGCGTACCTGTTGCTGGGGGCTCTAAGGCGTGGCAATCGCGGTTAAAAGCGATGCTGGGCAGGTTTAAAGAAGGCGAGGCTCAGGCGTATCTTGAGACCACGGCGAGGCAGGCAATGGAAGAGGTGCTTGCGCAATTGACCACGCAAAACATCCTGCATGCAGGGATTGAAGCCGAGGAGAATTTGATTCGGTTAACGGCTGGTCAAGGCGAGGAGTTTGATTTTCTCTATGAAATTAAGCTGCGCGAATACTCGCTTCCCTCGGTTGCCTTTCCAGAGCTTCCTACAAAAAAATCTGAGCGCAATTATTGGCGGGCAGAGGTGACGCTATTAGAAGGCGCGCAGCAGTATGATGTGGCGGGTTATTCGAAAGAAGAGCTTATGAGCGATATCTTGACTCAGTTCGAAAACCATCTACATCTGCTGCACACTGATATTTAGGCGTTTCGCTTTTCTTCTATTGCGTCGACGATCGCGCCTATATCGTAGTTCCAATCTGCTACGCGCAGATTGAATTGAGTGGGCCATTCGAAGAGCGCGTTGGTGTCTTCGAAGCGGCTCTCATCGATCGTGTCTAGCCAGATTGTAAAGTCTGCACGAAACGTATCGCGGGTTATGGTTGTCGGTGCTACGAAATCGCACAGTGCGATTTTGCCTTGGTCGACCTGAGCTTGGGCAAAGTCGGCCATGCGCTTTGCCTGACGTAACCGGCCTTCCTCAGAAAAGTCCCAATCGTCGGCCTCTTTGCGGACCTCGTCAGCGTTAAGCCATGTGCAGTTTGTCAGTTTTTTATGCAGTTGCTCGGCGAGCGTCGTCTTGCCAGCGCCGGGTAGTCCCATAACGAGTATTTTCATGATGCTTACTCTTTTTTTGGTTTAATAGAGTGGTTGCTATGAGATGAGGATAGCACTAAATATTTTGACAAAGAATATCGCTTTCCCAAGCCCGCTGTAGGGTTGTCATTTGTTCGAATTATCTTCCCTAAATGTACTTATTTCTTTGAGTGTTTTTTTCTGTTTGGCGGCAGTAGGCACTGTCGCTTCTTCGGCCGGATGGCCTACGACTAGAAGCAGATAGGGGCGCTCGGTTGGAGGCCGTTCAAGGATCTCGCTGAGAAATTTCATCGGATTCGGTGTGTGCGTTAGCGTTGCTAGCCCAGCCGCATGCAATGCGTTGATGAGAAAACCGGTCGCGATGCCGACCGATTCAGGCATGTAATAGTTCTTTCGCTTATTGCCTTGCTCGTCTTTGCCCTGTCGCTCGATGAATATGGCTATCAGCCAAGGTGCCGTTTCTAGGAAAGATTTTTGCTCATCGGTGCCAAGCGGGGCCAGGTCTTTGAGCCATTCGTCTCCTGCCTTGCCGCCATAGAATGCGCTCTCTTCGACTTCGGCAGCCTGACGGATGCTTCGTTTTATGGTCGGATCGCTGACGCAGACAAAATGCCAAGGCTGATGGTTCGCGCCGCTCGGTGCTGTGCCGGCAGCGCGGATCGCTGCCTCGATTACTGCTTTAGGGACAGAGCGAGACGAAAAATCGCGAACACTGTGCCTCGTTTTTATAAACTCGAAATAACCTTCTGCCTGCGAAACCATTTCTTCATCAGTGACACTCAAACGGTCCGGAAGGTCTATCGGTTGATACGTTGACAAATCTTAGCCTCGACTATTTTTGGGGAAGTCCTAAGGCTGAGAAGCCTTGTACATAACTCGATGCGCATGCAGGAGCGGCTCCGTGTAGCCATTAGGCAGTGTCGGATTATCAAAGATAAGCGCTTTGGCCGCGGCGAAGCCCGCGCTTGCCTCGAAGTCGTCTGCCATTGGCCTGTAGAGCGGGTCGTTTGCGTTCTGCTCGTCTACGACCTTAGCCATGCGCTGCATTATCTCGATAACCTGTTCGGTATTGCAAAGGCCATGTTTAAGCCAGTTCGACACATGAACTGCGGAAATCCGGAGGGTTGCACGGTCTTCCATGAGCCCTATATTGTGAATGTCGGGTACTTTCGAGCAACCAATACCGCTTTCTATCCAGCGTACAACATAGCCTAAAATTCCTTGAATATTATTTTCAAGCTCGCGCTCAATGCTCTGTGTATCGAGCGGGGTTTCGTGACCGAGTAAAGGAATCGTTAATAGCGCTGACAGTGTCGAGGGCGCACGAAGGCGAACAGATTCTTGTGCCGCTCTCACATCGACGGCATGGTAATGCATAGCATGTAGAACAGCGGCGGTCGGCGAGGGCACCCAAGCAGTCGAGGCGCCAGATTGGGGGTGAGCAACTTTAGCCTTCATCATCGCAGCCATTTCGTCGGGCATCGCCCACATGCCTTTGCCTATTTGTGCCCGCCCCTGGAGTCCGCAGGCTAATCCGATTTCAACGTTTCGATTTTCGTAGGCGTTGATCCACTCGCGGTCTTTTATCTGTGCCTTGGGCGGAAATACGCCCGCGTTCATGCTGGTGTAAATTTCATCACCCGTGCGATCTAGGAAACCGGTGTTGATAAACACGAGACGCTCACGCGCTTCGAATATACAGTGTTTCAGATTCACCGACGTGCGGCGCTCTTCATCCATTATGCCGAGCTTGATGGTGTTAGCGGGAAGCGAGAGGAGCACTTCGATACTCGCAAAAAGGCGACAAGTAAACGCGACCTCGACAGGGCCATGCATTTTAGGTTTAACGATATAAAGGCTGCCGGTGCAACTGTTTCCGTAGCCTGCACCGCTCGCAAGGTCTATCGCGCCAATGAGCGCTGTCATAACCGCATCGATTATGTGTTCGGGGACCTGTTCGCCAGCGTTATCATGCGCCAACTCGCTCGTCATCAAGTGACCCACATTACGATTAAACAGCAGGCTACGCCCTCGAAGCATGATCGGCGCGCCGTTAGGATCGAGGAATTCTCGATCTTGATTGAGGCTACGCGTCAGTGTTGCCCCGCCTTTGACGAAGCTCGCGCTGAGCGTGTTAGTCATTAGGCCGAGCCAATTTTTGTAGACGTCGATTTTGTCTTCGGCATCAACAGCTGCTACCGAGTCTTCGCAGTCCATGATAGTCGTCAGTGCTGCTTCGAGGATAATGTCATCTATACCCGCGGCGTCTTCGCTGCCGATATTGCCGCCTCTGTTTATGACGCACTCGATATGCAGGCCATGATGTTTGAACAAAACCGAACTTGGCGCATCAGAATCGCCTAGGTAGCCTGCGAATTGAGTCGCATCTCTTAAGCGCGTTTGGTGTCCATCTTTCAATTCAATTACAAGGCCATCATTGATGCAATAGCTTACCGCCTCTGCGTGCGAAGCTGATGCCAAAGGCACTGCTGAATCCAAAAATGCACGCGCATAGGCGATGACTTTGTTACCGCGAACGGAGTCGTAGCCCGGCTGTCGAGGCTGGCCGGGTTCGTCGACAATGATATCGCTGCCGTAGAGGGCATCGTAAAGACTGCCCCAGCGCGCATTGGCCGCATTGAGTGCAAAACGAGCGTTTTTTAATGGGACTACTAATTGCGGACCCGAGAGTGTGGCAATTTCTGCATCTACCTTGTCGGTGTTAATTACGAAATCGGGTATTTGAGGGAGAAGGTAGCCTATCGAGAGTAAAAACTGCTCATAGTCTGTCTGGCTGAACGACGGATTGGCATCGTGCCAGTGGTCTATCTGTGCCTGCAGATCTAGCCTGTCGGCAAGTAAGTCTCGTGTACTTGAAGAAAATTCATTTATCAGATCATCAAACCCTTTCCAAAATGCAGCCGCGTCTAGCGAAGTGAGTGGAAGAATGGCGTCATTGATAAAGCGCGTGAGGTTTGGGTGAAACATCTAGAAAGCCTTTCACAGAGGGTCATTAGTAGAAGATAGCGTATTCCGCAGATTGCCGCATGCACTGGGCAAAAAAAAAGCGCTCGCCTAGTGGTGAGCTAGAGCGAGCGCCAGTGCCTTACGTTAGTTTAACCGAACTGATTCATCGTATTGTCTTTGCCGCCGGCCTTGAGCGCCGCTTCACCGGAGAAATAGCTCTTGTGGTCGTCGCCCATATTCGAGCCAGCCATATCTTGGTGTTTAACACACGCGAGCTGTTCGCGAATTTCTCGGCGCTGCACGCCAGCGACGTAGGCGAGCATGCCCTCATCCCCAAAGTAGCCTTTCGCAAGGTTGTCTGTGCTCAGCGCTGCTGTGTGATAGGTCGGCAGAGTAATCAAATGATGGAACACTCCCGCTTCGCGCGCCGCGTCACGTTGGAAGCTGCGAACCCGATCGTCTGCTGCCTGTGCTAATTCACTTTCATCATAGCTGGCCGCCATTAAATTGGCGCGCTCGTAGTTGCTAAGATCGCGACCCTCTGTTTCCCAGGCATCGAAAACCTGCTGACGGAAGTTCAGCGTCCAGTTGAACGAAGGGCTGTTGTTGTATACAAGCTTCGCTGTTGGCACTCGCTCGCGTATGCGGCTTACCATGCCGCCAATCTGCGCGACGCTAGGCGTCGACGTTTCTATCCAGAGCAGATCGGCGCCATTTTCAAGCGAGGTGATGCAGTCTAATACACAGCGGTCTTCGCCAGTGCCATCACGGAATTTAAATAGGCCGTTAGGTAGCGTGGTTGTTCGTTGAAGTTTGCCTGCGACTTTTACTGCAATGTCGCCATGCTCGAGCGTGCTGGCATCCTCCACCGGTGTGAGTTCCAGAAATCTGTTGTATTGATCGCCTAGATCACCGTCTTCGGTGGTGGTAGCGATCTTTTGCGTGAGACCCGCGCCCAATGAATCTGTGCGCGCCACGATAACGCCGTCTTCGACACCAAGTTCTAAAAATGCGTAGCGAACCGCGCGGATCTTCGCAAGGAATTCTTCGTGAGGCACGGTAACTTTGCCGTCTTGGTGACCACACTGCTTTGCATCCGATACTTGATTTTCAAGCTGGATGGCACAGGCGCCTGCCTCGATCATGCGCTTTGCCAGAAGGTATGTCGCCTCTTCGTTACCGAAGCCTGCGTCGATGTCGGCGATAATAGGCACGACGTGGGTTTGATAGTTATTCACTTCGTTTTGAATACGCTGCGCTGCCACTGAATCCCCAGCTTCGCGTGCGTCGTCTAGCTGACCGAAAAGATGGCCGAGCTCGCGTGCATCCGCTTGGCGCAAGAACGTGTAGATTTCTTCGATAAGATCGGACACTGAGGTTTTTTCATGCATCGACTGATCGGGAAGCGGGCCGAATTCCGAGCGGAGCGCGGCAACCATCCAGCCAGAGAGGTAGATATAACGTTTATCGGTGGTACCGTGGTGTTTTTTGACAGCTATCATCTTTTGCTGAGCGATAAACCCATGCCAGCATCCCAAAGACTGTGTGTAGTCGGCGCTGTCTTGATCATAATCATGCATGTCTTTGCGCATGATGGCTGCGGTATAACGAGCAATGTCGAGGCCTGTCTTAAACTGATTTTGAGCGCGCATACGGGCGGCATACTCGGGGTTAATAGCGGCCCAAGGTTGTCCGGCTGCTTGCTTTAAATCTTTTAGGCGTGCGATATCGTCGTTATAAACAGTCATCGTGTTTTCCATCGTAGTCAGTGTTCTTATTTATTGATTGATAGCCGACGGCGCGTGTGCGCGGTCGGCCTAAAAAAATGCCAGAGGGCTTTGCCTCTAGGCGAAGTGCAGCTCGATCTGGTGGCCTTGAGAGGCTAACGAAATCAGTGATGGGCATTCGCGGTCGCCACCGAATTCGACGAGGCTACTCGGATTAGAAAGACCAACGCAGCGGCCCGAGCTCAAATGAGCGATAAGGCGATCGAAGTAGACGCGGTATTGTGCGACGTCGTGATGTGAGCCTTCCTTGAGCGGGAAATAGGCGTCAAGGAAATCCTGATAGCGATTGTTCGACTCGGGAGTCGCTGTCGCCGCGTCAAAAGATTCTGATAAATTCGCGTGTTGTAAGTTGCTCATCGCTTGCCCCATTGAGGTAGTCTGCTTTAACAATGTGCGATCGAGTAATCGATCGTTCTGTTTGCCGGTCTTTCATGAGTGGTGCTTTTCGAGTGGTCTTACCTCGAGCTCGGGAGCGAGTGTAGTGTAAATATTTTGTGAATTTGACAATAAAAATTTCACACTGTAAATTTTACAAAAGTTGTGTAAATTAATCAGGCGGATAAATCGCTTCGTCAAGGGGATAGGATCGGATGAAAGCTGCTACTCAATCGCTTGTACGCAAGGCGCATTTTCTCGGTGCTAAGATTAAAAAATTGCGTAAGGACAATGGCTTAACGTTAGATGACTTGTCTGTTCGCTGCGTTCAGCGTGATGCTGAATCTGCGCCCTCTGTGTCGTATCTCTCTATGATAGAAAACGGCAAACGTGTGCCTTCAGAGGACATGCTCGACGTAATCGCCAGCGTCTTCGAGAAGGACCTCGCCTGGTTCTACGACGAAAAAATAGATCACGACGCGGTGACCATGCCTAAAAAGAGGGCGGGTGGCATCGCAGGTGTTGCGCTAGAGCCAAGCTTTTTGTTCTCTAAAGATCACTTACAGATCGCGATTCCCGAACTGCTTTCACAGGGCGGTATCAGTGGCAGGCAATTTGGCCATTTGCTTATTCGTGCGCACCAAGAACACCATCAGAATCGGTTTCCCGATCTTGAAAAAGCGGCGGAAGAAATTGGTCAGAAGCGAATGCCACTGAGCGTGGAAGACCTGCTAGATATCTGCAAAAACCTAGGGTTGACAATCAAATGGTTCGATCGAGCGCCCGACATTATCGCAGACCCCGACGACACCGGCTTTAAGACTCTGATGCGCTCATTTTTTGAGCCCCCCGGCACGCTCTACATAAACAAAAGCCTCAAAGACCTCCCTGCAAGATTGAAATACGATCTTGCAACTCATATTGGGCATACAGTGCTGCACGGCCGCGATGGACTGCGCAGCGTGTCTGCGGTTGGCGGCAACACGTTTGATGCTAAGTCTTGGAGTAGCCAATCACAAACTGTCGACTCAAAAGACATTTTGCATGCATGGCGTGATTTCGAATGCAGTTTTTTTGCGGGCGCTTTGCTCTGCCCCAAGGTACCGAGCCGGCAGTTTCTCTCGCGCAACGCCTACTCGCTAAAAAGTGCAAAGCTCCTCGATGTCACCACTGCCGTTCTCATGCGCCGGATGACGGCAGTTTCGCCCTATCCACACTGGCACTATTTTGACGCGTATCCGCCCGGCAAACTGCGAGCGGTCTACCGTGGCAACGGGATTCCTCTGCCTTGGGGGAATTTGAAGATGATGAATGATCCGTGCCAAAACTGGTCGGTGTTCAATATGCTCGGAAGCAAGTCGGATCAGCCAGCTGCGCAAATTTCTGTGCTTAAGAATGGGGAGGATGCCCGCCTTTACTGTTGCGAGTCGATTCGGGTTAAGGATGCAGCGGGCAATTTTCACGTCGTCTGTGCAGGAATCGACATGGGGCCTGCGCTCGAGTCTCAGGGAGTCGCTGCCGATGACGTTATCGCTGAAATTTTCGACGCCTGCCAAGCCGGCGGAGGCTCCGCCGCCGTTCCGGCACGGGCGGCCAAGTTAATCCGAAGCATAGCTAATATTCTTAATATCGAATGGGTAGGGCGGGGCCTCGAGCGCGAGGCCAACATAATCTGTCCACGCAGTGCGAACTGCCCGCGTGACCCGTGCTGCGTCTCAAAGCCCAAAAAAGTCAGGCCGTTCACCGAAGACATTCGCAGCGCAATTATCAACGCGAGCTAAGCTAAGTTATTGGGCCTGCGGCAGTTCCCTCTTCGCACCCTTTCGCTATATAGTGGAGCGTCTAATTAAAAGAAAATAAGGGACTAAATCATGAGCATGGCTAACATAGTTGGACGCGTAATAGGAGCAGTTGTCGTGGTTGCCATCGTAGGGTGGGCGTCTACAGCACCGTATTTGAGCAACCAAGGCCTCGGCCGACTGCCAGGTATTATTATGGGCGGCACAGCAACCGAGCCACTCGCAGACTTCGGCGTCCTCAATGGCCAGGTCCAAGGTCCGCTGATGATGAAGTTCACCGGATTTCCTCCTTTCGTCAATTATCTGTCGTGGGTAGGTGAGGGTAATGGCGTTATTACCGCAACAAGGCCAGACGGCGGGCTGTGGGCTAAGCGCGCCCGAGAAGACGGCGGTGAGGGCTGGCTGCGGATTGGCGACTCAACATTCGCGATGCGTACAACCGAAATCACTGACCCTAGCGAGCGCCTCCGCATGATGGAAAGATGGGCTTCGAAAGCAGGCAGAACGCTCGACGAGCCGCTTTATGAAGGTTCTGAGCCACTGCGCGAGTGGGAAGTCTTTTTTTGGACTCCTCGTTAATCGGGCAGCTGGCCACACCACCCTGCAGTCAATCTTGCCGAGGAAATCGAGTCATGAGAACAAAAAGAGTGTCGAAGGCATTTGTTGCCTCGCTAAGCACCGCATTTACCTTAATCCTTCTTTCTGCGCACACCGCGAATGCGCAAACGGGAACCAGTGTTGATCGGGGTGACTGGCCTGTGTATCACGGTGGAGAATTCTCCCAAAGGTATTCGCCACTCGATCAAATCAATGCCGAAAACGTGGGTTCTTTGGAAATAGCCTGGCGTTTTGCCACGCCCAATTTTGGTCCCTCAACAGACTTTAATAATCCCTCTACACCGCTGGAAATAGACGGTGTGCTTTACGTAAATGTAGGCAGCACGCGTAATGTTGCCGCCCTCGATGCGACCACCGGTCAGGTGCTATGGCTCTGGCGGCCGCAGGAGGGGAGTCGCTATGACGAGGCGCCGCGCAAAGGCGCTGGCCGCGGTGTCGCTTTTTACAGCAATAATGGGAAAACACGAGTCATTGATGTAACGCCTGGTTATCAATTGGTTTCACTCGATGCGAAGACTGGGTTGCTTGATCCGACATTCGGCGAAAAAGGTGTTGTGGATCTATTCGTGGGACTGCGCAATGCAGATGATCCTCGTTTCGCCCATCCCGACATCGGCCTCTCGGCACCGCCCTTTGTGATGAACGATGTCATCGTCGTGGGTGCAGCGCATCGCACAGGCGGTAGGCCGCGGGCAAAATCGAACGTGAAGGGTGATATTCGCGGCTTTGACGTGCATACAGGCGAGCTACTTTGGACCTTTCATACCATTCCGGAGCGAGGGGAGGTGGGTTACGAGACGTGGCTTGACGAAGGGATCGAATTCACCGGCAACTCCGGCGTCTGGGCGCCAATTTCTGGCGATCCCGAACTCGGCCTTATCTATCTGCCAGTCGAAGATCCCACCGGCGATTATTATGGTGGCGATCGCCCCGGTGCGAATCTTTTCTCGAGCAGCCTGGTCGCTGTAGACGTCAAAACCGGTGAAAGGCGCTGGCATTTTCAGCAGATCCATCACGACATCTGGGACTGGGACGTGCCAGCTGCCCCCGTGCTTGCCGATCTGCCCAATGGTCGCAAGATTGTCATGTCGGTGACCAAACAGGCTTTCGTGTATACCTACGATCGCCTGACTGGCGAGCCTATCTGGCCGATAGTTGAGCGTCCCGTGCCCGCGGGCGATGTGCCAGGCGAATGGTATTCGCCTACGCAGCCTTTTCCGACATTGCCTGCGCCCTTCGACAGGCAAACGGTTACCGAAGACGATCTGCTCGATTGGAGCCCCGAACTACGCGCACTTGCGCTCGAGGCGACAAAGGGCTTTCGCTTGAGCACCGTGCTTTATACGCCGCCTTCGCTCACCGATGCAGCCGACGGAACAAGAGGCCTCCTCAGCTTGCCGTCGTCAACTGGCGGAGCCAATTGGGAGGGCTCGACAATAGACCCCGAGACAGGGATTTTATACGTGCCGTCTCGCACGCAGCTGCAGATGCTGACACTGGCTAAAAATCCAGATTCGGATATCGCCTTGAGTCAGGGATTCGGCGTGCGGGTTCCTCGAATACAAGGACTCGAAATTGTTAAACCGCCTTACGGTCGTATTACGGCAATAGATATGAATAGCGGCGAGCATCTCTGGATGATTGCGAACGCCGCCACGCCAGAGCGAATTGCGAATCATCCTCTGCTCGAAGGCATCGATATACCGGACACGGGTGTCCCGACTCGTTCAGGTACGTTGCTTACCAAGACGCTGCTGTTTGTCTCGGAAGGCAATGGCACTGCCGACGCGCGGCCCATGATGCGAGCGATCAATAAACAGACCGGCGCGCTTATCGCGGAAATACAATTGCCCGCGAATCAAATTGGCTTGCCGTTTACCTACGAGCACGCGGGCAAGCAATACCTCGCACTTTTTGTTGGAGGGAGCGGAAGTCCCGCTGAGCTTGTCGCCTACGCATTGCCTTGATGGGCCTGAGTTTGGTGAACACAGCGAACTCGCTATTTACCCAGAAATTCACTAACCCTATCGACAAAACCATCGAGCTGATCGTGATGAACCCAGTGACCTGCATTAGCGAATGATTGGTATTCGATTGGGCAGTTGAAACACTGCGTACGCCCGTCTGCGACTGGATCTGACGCCCAAGATTCTTCGCCCCGCATTAACAATGTGGGGCAGCTAATCTCTCCATACATTTTCTTCACTTCCTCATTAGGAAGGCCGCTCATGGAGAATACGCGTACGTAATTATCGAATTTCCAGCTGTAAGTGCCGTCTTCGTTTTGATTAGCGCCGTGCAGAGTCAGGTGCCGCGCCTGTTCTTCAGACAGATGGGGATTCTCATCGCGCATGCGTTTGAACGCATCGTCGAGCGTGTCATAACGACGGGGTAATCGCCCGGAAAGTTTTCGCATATCGTCGACCCAACTGCGGACGCGATTATTGATTGAGATCTCCGCCTGCTTTGCTGCTAATGACGGCGAGGGCCCCATACCCTCTATCGCCACTAATTTTTTAACTCGCTCCGGAAACAGAGCTGTATACATGAGAGCGATAGCGCCGCCTAAGGAGTGTCCTATGACGGTGACATCATGCATGTTCTTTTGTTGAAGTAATTTAGCAATATCATAAACATAGCTTATCTGAGTGTAATTGCCGCTGGCTTCCCATTGACTGTCTCCGTGGCCGCGTAGATCAGGCGCGATTATGTGATAGTCTTTCGCAAAGTGCTCAGCCACCCAGTCCCAATTTCTGCAGTGATCACGTCCGCCATGGATGAGAAGCATGGGAGGGCCGTCAGGATTGCCCCAGTCGACATAGTGCAGGCGCAGTCGTTGGGAAAAGTAAATATGAGAACTCGGGCCGGAACTGGCGCTAGAGGGTGCTAATTTTTCGCTTTTCATGGGTTTCGCTACTACTTAATTTTTGTTAATGACATGAGTTTAACCGCTAAGGTAGTCTGAACAAAATCAGAGCTTAAAGCTATGACTGAAGCGCTATTCGATTATGTTCGGGCGTTAAAAGTTTTAACTGGCTTAAAAACGAGAGACCAAAAAATAAAAGCTACTACTAATAAAGTCGATTAATACTAAGAAGGAGTTAATTATGAAGAATTTTTTATGTTGTTTATTATTTTCGTTGAGCGTCGTAAACCTATCTTATGCGCAGGACGCGCCTCAGCCCTGCGGGCCTGCTGGCAAGCTGTCGGAAGAATTCTCAAAAAATGTGGCAAGTGACGCGCGATGCTTTGAACTTAGGATGTATACGGCTGAAGAGGCAGTTGCCGGTAAAGGCGGAATTGATGATCTTCACCAACGCTTTCGCGAGCGTGAAGTTGCGTTGTTCGAAAAGCATGGCGCTGAGGTTATAGCGACTTGGCAGCGGTTAGATAATCCTAATACGCTAGTTTGGATGCTGGCCTATAGAGATAGAGCACATCGAGACCAAGTATTTAGCGATTTCGCTAAAGACCCTGAGTGGTTAGAGCTGCGAGCGAAATACGCTGTTCCGCTCTCTATAGAAGCCTATATGATGAGTTCGACGGATTACTCGAACTTAAAATAATAACGAAATCTGAACGAATCAATAGGTGTTGTAATGAGTGAAAATATTGAACGTGGTGGATGTTTATGTGGGCAATTTACATATTCTTTTGATCGCAGTGCAGTACAGTCAGGGATCCATTGCCATTGCAGAGACTGTCAAAAGTCAACTGGATCAGGTAAAGCGACGATTGCATTCGTTCCTAAACAGGCTTTATCAGTTCAAGGTGAATTGAAATATTTTTCTGTGACCGGCACAGATGGATCGGTCGTTGAAAGAGGATTTTGTGAACAATGCGGCTCCCCAGTTTTTAGTCATATAATCGGCATTGATGAAATGAAAGACATGGCTTTTATAAAGGCAGGCAGTCTTGATGACGCATCGTGGCTAAAAATAGACGTCAATATATGGGAGTCCTCAGCTCATCCTTGGTCGCCAGTTGATAGCAATCTTCCCAGTTTTAAACAAAATATGAAGCGCTGAGAACAGGCTAACCGTTATCGAGAGCAGGCTTTAAAAAGGCAAATTAAAGTGAACACCCTTTAGAACGATGATGATTTTCCACCTAAAGCTCTAGATGGTCAGGGTTTTCGTGAATAGTTAAAACCCGGCAGCGGTTACTACTTGCTCAAAGCGCTGCTTTGGATCGCCTTTTACTATCGTGAAACTAAGCTCGTATTTTTTAAGCTTCTGAAGATATAGCTTGAATAGTTCATTGCGATTATTTGGGTTTTCTCTGAGTGAGTCCGCTTGCCAGGGAATATTTGAATCGCATAAATAATAGCGCCTCCTGGTAGATTTTTGCGCTAGGCAATTTTCAAATGTCTCGTAGATCCAAGGGTCGCAGCATCCGTATTTCACCTCGCTCCAAATCATAATAACCAGCAGATCTGTGTCGCACACTAGTCTGCTCGGGCTTTCAGAAAGTACAGCCGACTCATTTCTATGCTGCTGTTTGGCAATTTCTAATAAGTCAGACTGCTGATAAGAAATCTTATCTTTAAGATAGCTTCTTGCGACCTCCGCTACGCAGGGGGATTTCCAGTAGGCGGAGAGCTGCACAGCTAGCGTTGTTTTCCCCGAGGATTCGGGGCCTGTGATAACTATCACTTCTGAATGCATTGCTTCCTCCAATCCAGAAACCACTCGCGCAGAGCGCCGCTGCGAAAATTTGGTTTGCTTTTGGTTGCGGCGCTAATGCTATACTACTTTCCGTTCCTTAGGGGTGGTCTTTTAACCTGAGACTCTGCAAGTCAGAGAACCCTAGAACCTGATCCGGTTAATACCGGCGTAGGAAAAGGATGAAAACCACATCTCATCACACGTCAAGTAATGCCGGGTCTCTTTAATTAATCAAATTAATTTTTGGAGAGACTCATGTTCAAGCCTCGTTTTACCCTCTATTTATCTACTCTCAGTTTTGCTCTAATCGCTATGCCGGTTGCAAGTGTTGCCGCCGAACAGACTATCGAAGAAATTCTTGTCAGCGCGGATTTTAGATCTAGAAGCGATTTAGAGACCGCCACTAGTGTGACAGTAATGACTGAGGCGACGATAAAGTTGAGAGCGGCTCAGCATTTTGAAGAACTGGCGAATGCGATACCCAATGTAAATTATTCCTCTGGCTCTAATCGCGCTCGGTTTTTCCAGATCAGGGGCATTGGCGAGCGCAGTCAGTTTGTTGCGCCCATTAATCCCTCCGTGGGCTTTTTAGTAGACAACGTAGACTTCAGCGGAGCGGCGACTATAGCCACTATGCTAGATGTTGAGCAGGTAGAGGTGTTGCGAGGGCCTCAGGGAACCAGATACGGCGCTAACGCGTTGGCAGGTCTTATCAATGTCAAAACATACGATCCGGAAGATGAGCTAGCGGCAAGCTTAAAAATAGGCGCGGCTGAGTACAATACAGAAACAATAGAGGCGATGGTCACGGGACCTCTATCCGACTCCGTTAGCGGACGTTTGGCTATAGGGCGACATCAATCTGACGGCTATTATCAAAACGCATTTTTGGGCACAAAGAGAAACAATGCACAAGATGAGCTGTCTATTCGTAGCAAGCTTCGCGCAGAGATGTCGGACACGTGGACGGTAGATTTTAGCCTGTCGCATGTAGACATAGACAATGGCTATGACGCATTCACGCTAGATAATTCGCGCACGACGCTGTCGGATGAGCCGGGGCGAGATAGGCAGTCTTCGGTTGCTTTCGCAGTCGATAGCACATGGGAGATGGATAGCTTCGATCTAGAACTCATTCTCGGTTTGGCCGATTCCGACATGGAATACAGCTATGACGAGGACTGGACTTTTGCCGGAATTCACCCCGACGGCTATAGGTCCAGAGATAGCTATATTCGTGACCGAGAAACACAGTCGCTCGAACTCAGATTAATCTCTAATGACAGTTCGCGGCTATTCAACGATTCAACACAATGGCTTTTCGGCCTTTATACACTCAGTAGTGATGAGGCATTGAAGCGTGAATATACCTTCGCGGCTTCGGATTTTTTTAGTGATTTTGGGTTTGATACCACTGCGCTTTTCTTTCAACTAGACACCGACTTCTCTGATCGATTGACCCTGGAAACAGGGCTAAGAGTCGAGAGGCGCAAGACGACCTATTCAGACTCCGAACAGCTTGCGTTTACTCCGGATGAAACCTTTTGGGGCGGTCGTATCGCCGCTAAATACCGTGTCAATGACACCACCATGGCCTATGCAAGTGTCGCCAGAGGTTACAAAGCCGGCGGGTTTAACACTGACGGCACACTGGATGCGGACCTGCGGCAGTTTGACGAAGAATTTTTGATTGAGTACGAGCTGGGTGTAAAGTCTCGACTGCTTGAAGACAAACTCCATTTGAAAGCCGCCGTGTTTCACGATGACAGAAGCGACCAACAGGTAAAGAGTTCGACCGGCAGAATTCGGGAAAACGGCAGCACCGAATTCATCGATTTTATCGGCAATGCAGCGACAGGAACGAATAACGGCGTCGAGTTCGAGGCCGTTTGGTATCCAACCGAAAGCCTGAGTTTCACTTCAAATTTTGGCGTACTAGATGCGACCTTCGATTCGTTCATTAACTCTGAAAACCAAGATCTGGCAGGACGCGATCAAGCCCACGCACCAGGTTACATGGCACACCTTGCGGCAAACTACAGCAAAGGCCCCTGGTCTGTCTCTGTATCCATAGACGCGAAGGATTCCTTCTATTTTTCCGACAGTCATGACGTGCAGAGCGAGGCCTACGAGATACTCAATACCAATATCGGCTATTCTGGCGAGAATTGGCGCTTGAGTCTGTGGGGTCGCAATCTGACTGATCAAGACTACGCTGTGAGAGGATTCTTTTTTGGCGAGTTTGGCAACGACCCTAGAAAAGGCTACGCGCCCGAGCCCTATGTCCAATTCGGCGAACCGCGCGTGGTCGGAATTAGTTATGAGATGCAATTATGAAAGCGTCGGTTGATATCAGCCTCTACCCCCTAGCAGATGAATATATTCCGGCAATAAAGGAATTCATCGAGAGAGTGCAAAAATATTCGGGCGTGTCGGTTGTTCGCAATGACCTGTCGACTCAGTTATATGGGGATTACGATCAGATAATGGATCTGTTGAAAGTTGAACTGCGGCTGAGTTGGGAAAAATACGGCAAGGGCATTTTTGTCATCAAATTTCTGAAAGACGATCTTCGGGGCTTGTCGAGTGATTGAGGTAATTAATACGATCGCACATCAGTTGCTGCAAAACTCTTTGCTGGAATTGTTGGCGGTTGTTTTCGCCGTTGCCTATCTCGTTCTCGCAGTTAGAGAGAATAGTCTTTGCTGGTATGCGGCGGGGATTTCGACGCTGATTTTTCTGTTCATTTTTTGGGATGTTAAACTTTATATGGAGTCTGGCCTGCAGATTTACTATCTCGCTATGGCTTTTTATGGCTGGTATCAATGGCGGGGTGCGCAAACCGAAACGGTGAGTCTTCGAGTTTCTAAGTGGCGTGCGAAGCAACATGTTGTTGCCTTGGCGTTGATAGCGACTCTAACTTTTGTGTCGGGGTCGCTCCTCAATTCAGGAACCGATGCGAACTTGCCCTATTTAGATTCGTTTACAACGTGGGCGAGTGTAGTGACAACCTTCATGGTCGCGCGCAAAATATTGGAGAACTGGCTCTACTGGCTCGTTATAGATTCCGTATCGATCTACCTGTATTTAGACCGCGAGCTCTATTTCACCTCGCTGCTGTTCGCCATTTATATTGTAATTATTTTCTTTGGTTGGTTTGCGTGGAATAGAAGCTATCGGCAGCGGGGGATTGAGGCTTATTGAAAACAAGTAGATGGTAGCTACGGGTACTACTGAAAAGCCAATATAAGCGATTGTAATATATAGTTAATTATTAAATATATATTTACGATACCATCAAAGATACCAGCAATTATTTCCGTCACATTGTACTTTTACTGATTTTCCCAATAATCACGAAGCCGCTCCTTAGCCAGCCCTCTATCAGACCTGTTCACATGAATAACATAGCACCCCAGCGCTTCAGGTTTAAACCGGGTAGGGCGCTCGTCTTCCGCTGTGACTACTAGCTCACCACTAGAATGCTCTACAAACGCATAGGAGCGCCCCTGAGCATCAAACACTTTGTCACCAGCAAACACATCGCGATCGTCCAGTAACCGCTTGATCTGCATATTCAGGCCCTCTGTGAAGTATCAAAGCCTGTATTGTAACCCCGCGTGTCAAGCGGACTCAGACCCTACCCCCTAAAATCTCAAAATGGCCTTATCCAGACCCCACCCCCGGGGGTACACCCCTTTGTCCAGGAAGGTTCCATCTGTGGGTATTACATATTATTCTGGAGGAAAGATTAGGTGAGATTTGAAAAAAGCGATGATGCAATGGGGAGGCACGATCTATGCTGATGAATTTTAAGTTTTTACATCGTGTCAGAGCGAGATCGTTGCTCATTTTTGGCTGGATAAATCGAGTCATACTTGGAAATCGAGAGTTAACTATCAGTGTGGTGCCAGTATTTATTGAGGGTAAAGACCCGCTTGATGAACGGATGGAATTTTTTATCTCCAAGGAAACTGATGACCTAAAGGAAATATATTATGAAGATGACGCATACCCGTAGGAAAGGACCGAAACAACTAGCAGAGACCGCCAAACGATTAACACTGGAGGAATTTGCAGTACTAAGGGCGAGCCCGCAGGAACCTCGCGAATTAATGAAGATCTTTTAGAGGCTGGCGGCTAAGCGTTAGTTACGCAAAACTTTCATACATTACATGGTGGATTGATTTGAGTGGAAACTTCTTTTACAGTTATTCAGAATATTGCATAAACGTGTGACTACTGAAGATGTTAGTCACTCGTAGGCAGAATTTGGCGCTCACAAAGCAAGAATTCAAAGACGACGAAATTCCAATCTCCGATGAAGCTTTTGTGTACGAGTGTGACGAGTATTGGCAGTGAAACAACAGCAGTTGAACGTGGCAAAGCTGCCCACCTGGAAATTTACGCAAATCTTCAGTAAGGCAAAACCTACTTTTCAATTACCACTAAGGAAGGCGTGCAACAGTACGGAGATTTTCGCAAACGTGATGTAGAACTTGGACATATTTTAAGTGCGCGTTTGGCAACAATAGCCACGCACTTAGGGTAATGGCCGAGCTTCATAAGCAAAGATATAAAGCTGAAAGAACTAGAACATACTGCCTGCGACCACGCTGGCACATTTTGCAATACTTTGGCACTTAACCTTCACGTTTCAGCGGGCTTAAGCAGTCATACTGGAAAGAGATCAGCGAAACGGATTCCTGTTCGCAAGCATCGAATCCTAAAATCGCAGTCTCTCGGGAGCCAGAATTTTATGCATACCCTATTTTGTAATCGGCGGCTGATTTTAACCGCCTGTCTCAGTGCTACGCTGATGCTAAGCGCAAATAGTGCCAAGGCTCAAGATCCTTCCACCGCTCAAGATTCTACAGTGACCTATCCTGCCGAGTACTTTGCCCAATTCAATCCTTACTCCGTAAACGATATGTTGCAACGAATTCCCGGTATATCGCTTGCCCGTAGCGGTAGCCGCAGCGAAAGCAGAGGCGGTGGCAGAGGCCTAGGTGCGGGCGGAGAGCAAGTGTTGATTAATGGCCGGCGTATAGCGGGTAAAAGCAATGAAGGCGATTCACAGCTTTCACGCATTCCCGCATCGGAGGTGCGTTACATTGAGATTATTCGAGGCACGTCAGGAGAGTTAGATGTCCGAGGAGGAGCCCAGGTTGTCAATGTTGTCTTGGAAAAGGCGCTCTCAAGCGTGAGCTTTGCTTATGAAGTGAGCACCGATCGTGCATTGGACGGGTCATTAATACCAGGCGGTAAGATCTCGGCGACAGGACAGTACGGCGCGTTGAATTATTTCCTTAGCGCAGAGCGAGAGCCGCGTTATGACTATCGCGACGGTTTTGAAAGAGCATTTGGTATTGACGGGGGTCTCGTCGAGACAGTGAACCGTGATGAAACAACAGACAGCTGGCCAATATCAGTAACAGCAAATTTTGGTTACGAACTATCGCCTGCTGACACTACAAATCTCAACTTTTCTTGGTCTGGAAATGATGTGGAATACGATACTGACCGAATCATCACTCGATATCAATCCAACACGGTTGCTAGTAAAATTTTCGAACGAGATTCGCAGCCAAGCGATCAGAGCAATTTCGAGGTTGGTGGCGATTACATGCATGTTTTTGACAACAAAAGCAGGTGGAAAACTATTGTCGTTGTTAATGAAAAAGAAAACGAGTTCGCACGCAGTCGTTTCAAAGTAGATCCCGCCGCATCTACCGAAATGAAAGATCTGTACTTGTTCAACTATGAAAAGTACCAGGAACGCATAATTCGATCGTCATATGTTTTTAATCTGTCGCAAGATCAATCTATTGAGACGGGTATAGAGAGATCGCAAACAATTGTTGATACGTCTCTACGACTTGGATTGCTTAACGGGGTCGATGGCGGCTATGAGTTTGGCGGCCTCACGCCAGCGGCTAATTCTATAGGGTCGGTAGAAGAGATGAGGCTGGAGTATTTCACAATCCATAATTGGACAATGAATGAGAGGATGACGCTAGAAACCACGCTGCTTTTCGAGGACAGCTCAATATCTCAGAGTGGTACGTTGGCAAATACTCGCGACTTCTCATTCTTCCGTCCAAAGATAGACTATCGGTTTGATATTACACCAACCGTTCAATTTAGAGGAATTATTCAGAAGATAGTCAACCAGCTCAGTTTCCGTGACTTCACCGCAGGCGTAGACTCTCGGGACGACGAACAGAATTCGTTCGAAGGGAATTCGGATATTCGACAAATGCAATGGTGGAACTATGAAGCTAATCTGGAATATCGGCTTCCTCAGGATGCGGGAGTAATTAATACTCAGCTGTATTATCAAACCGTGAGAGGCGTTATAGATAATGTCGATGTTTCACGAAATGGAGAAATTCTCTCAGCTCGAGGCAATACTGGAAACGGAAGGCGCTATGGACTTAACTTGAGTAACAGTTTGCGTTTGGGATTTCTTAGTCAGCCCAATATGCTTTTAACCGCCGGACTCAGCCTGGAAGAGGCGACCCATAGAGATTCAATCCTCGGCAGAGACAGGGAGCGCTCAATGGGCGCAGGCAATTTTGGAGGAAGCAGATACTCAATTGGATTTCGTCATGATATGCCCAGACTAAACAATACAAACTGGGGTTTTAATGCAAGTAAAAGGTTTTTAAACGATTTCATGAACTGGGATATTGATAAGACCGAGTATTACCCCCCTGATTGGTCCTGGTTTGCCTGGGCGGAAACTCAGGCTTGGGGTGGGCTTGTGTACAGGTTTGAGGCGAGAGACTTTGGTGAACGGTGTAGGCTACGCACGCGCTATGCTGGTGGCACGACCATTACGGGTTATGTGGACGAAGTAGAGGACTCATGTTCAATAAATGGCCCTGTCTACGCGATCAAAATCCGCGGCACGTTTTAAACCATACAGCCAATTAATGTCTAAATGCGAAGTTAAAAAAGCTGCTGTGGAATGAAATCCAGCACAGGGATTTACCAGACGCGATACGCATATGAACGAGTATGCATACCCGCTGCTGGCCAATATAACTATTAACTGCACAACCAGACCCTCCCCACCCCTAAAAATCAGGGCCATTTGTTATATATCACTGGGGTTGAAATAGTTTTAGCGAGGGGTAGAAGTAATTCTGGATTGAGTTGTTGATAGGTAATATGACAGGCAGATAGAATTTCTTCTTATAAGTTTCTGATTAGAATATATTTTCAAGCCCACCTCAGCTACCACTTCCTCGCTACAAAGCGATGTCTGAAAGTCCAACAACACGCACAAACCCACAGAAAAAAGACATCTGTTTGATCCCCTCCACTATTTAACTTACTAACTGTTCGGTTCAGTGCGCCACTTTTATAACAGTCTACGCCCTGGCAGTTGGCCTTGACGAAACTCGCGCCCACCAATCGCTCAAATTTGTCAATTCTGCCGGAATATGAATGTCCACAGCAGCTTTAGCCATAACGAAAGCGCACTGCGCCGTAATATCAGCGACCGTGTAATAGCCACCGGCAATAAATTCTCGATCGATAAGCTCTTTATCCAGCCATTCCATCCGTGACAGCACATTAACCTTGTTGATCTGAGCGAGCTCGGAAATTTGAGTGACTCTGCCTTTCCAAATCTCACCGGTATGCACAAAAATTTTGATAATGGGATCGAGCAATTCAAATTCCATTCGGCGGTGCCACATATCTACAAGAGCGCGGTCCAGCGCATCGTTTCCCATCAACGAGGGATTGGGGTTAGTTTCTTCCAGATAACGGCAGATAGTAGCAGATTCGCTGATGCAGGTGCCGTCCTCCAGTTCCAGTACTGGCATCATTCCTAACGGATTTTTATCGAGGTATTCCTCGGTCTGGTTTTCTCCCGTCATCATATTTACCGGAACAGTAGGAATATCCAATCCTTTTTCGGCAATAAATATTCTTACCCTGCGAGCATTAGGTGAAGGTGGGAGGTCATAAAGCTTCATGATGGAACCTATAGTGGTGGTTAATTGAATTCTTTTCTACCAAAGCTGATTCTTTACAGCGGTTCGCTCGCGACGATATAGCGCTCGAGAAAAAGTGGTGGCAGACGAGCAGGTCTGCCATTGTCCAAGTTGGTGCAGACGAAATTGAAAAATCCACGTGCCAGCGTCTTACCGGTATTAACGTTGATGATTTGAAATTGGCGGCTCAGTCTGAGTTTGCCGTCGCTCTCGACAATCCAGGTAGCGATCCGCAGTCGGTCTTGTTCATAGGCCGAGCCCAACAGATCGACATTGAATTTTACTGCAGCCATGCCGCGAGCCAGTTTTCTGCATGTAGACTCAGGTATGCCGACGGCGGTGGAATGGTCAAAGGCGCAATCGATCATCCACTTTATATAGTTGTGAGTGGAGACATGGCCGTAGCCGTCAACCTCGCTGACGCTGACGACGGCATCAATTACAAATGGGTTGCTGCGATCCCAGATAAATTCGATTTCTCTGCTCCTAGTTCGTCGATTTTCTCTGTGCCAAGTGGCATTCATCTTACACCTTACTAAATTACAAAATCAAAAGGCGATTCACAGAGTTCAGGGCCTGCAATGCTTCCCCGCGCTAACAAAAGGAGTTCGACGCACATTCGAGTTGAGTTTGCCTTATCTCCGTAATAACTGAGGAGAGCAATGGAACCATTCCGACTTATCGGGGTGTGCCCCTAGGGTGGGGTGCTGGCTGGGCGGTTACTAGGAAACAAGGCCCTACTCCAGGCGTACTTGACACCCAGGGTTATAATACCGGCCGTTAAACCATACAGAAGCCTTGACTATGCAGATTGGACTTCCCAACTTTTACTAGACACTTCCTAGCTTGGAAAAGTAATCTTCTTCAAAAGCAGCAGAACTTTACAACAATGTTTACAACAAAAACGAAGAAATGCGTCTTTACAACAAGGGAAACAGGGAAGGAATGGGGGTTTTAGGGCTTGTTATTACTCCCACTCAATAGTAGAGCTAGATTTAGCCCAATAAAAACAATAGGTTACAAGCACTATTAATAGGCTTGTAACTGGTTTGTAACTTACATAGCCTTTTAGGAAACTTCCCCGCTATTTTTTCTTTAGCCATTTCAACACAATGGATCATTTTAGCTTACAAACCTTGTAACAAACGAGAAGACATTGTTACAGTTTACTGGTATTTATTAACTAACCGACTAATCCAACCAACCTAGATTATAACTCAGTCCAAAATCGATCTACGGTAAATCCGATTCAAGCATTTGCACTACCACGTAAGGTTGAAAACGGAGTACATCAAAAATTGTACTTACTCCTTGGTGTGGATATTTAAAATATCAGATACACATATACCTTAAAATTCAATTCAATCAGTATTTTATGGTACTTTAAAGGCCTTTTCTGGTTTTTGGTGGTGGCGGCGGGAACTGTACTTAGACTATAAGCAATTGATTAATATAGGTTTAATGGG